>OGGK01000617.1_pt1 | contig 32159 bp, 30 predicted proteins | sample 1571171 | NCBI WGS metagenome assembly OGGK01 (sample SAMEA2581958, study PRJEB24529) | metagenome | biome: Human gut stool | place: China | collected 2011 | reverse complement strand
AAGAAATAATGACAGACATCTCATTAGAAGAAGCATTAAAAAAAATTAACATAAGTTTAAATGAAGAATCACTAAATAGAATATTAGAAAATATAAATATATTTAGAGATAGTCTTATCAAAGAAAATAAAAAGAAGAAAATATTAAATTAGAGACTACAGGCTCTAATTTACCACGTAAGACTATAGGCTAAAGTGGCATAAAAAATAAAGATAATTCTAAATATCAAGAATTATCTTTTTATTATAACTAATTATGAATATACCAAGTCTTATTAATATCACAACTCTGACTAAGAGGTTCAGGATTAGGTTTATCCAAAATAGCAATCGTAGGCATCTTAAAAGCTGTACCAAACATAATACAAGTACCAGGATGTAAAGTCTTAATCTTATTAGTCAAAGTAATATCTGCACTAGAAATAATATCTTTAATAAACTGAAGATCTCTAGGATGGAACATCTTAAATACTAAGAAGTTACTACACTGTGATATTGTAGTTTCAGAAAGCTCAGAAGGTCTTTGAGAAACAATACCAAGAAGTAATCCATATTTTCTACCTTCCTTAGTAATTCTTTCAAAAATATTATATCCAAGTATAGTGGCATCTTCATCATTTTGAACATATCTATGAGCCTCTTCAAGAACAATATGAAATGGCATTGAAGCTCTCTGATTAAGAGATACAATATAATCAAATAAAAGTTTAGAAAATATTTTAACCAAATTCTTAGCAAATCTATCATCAACATAATTAATATTAAAATTAACAATCTGTGCTTTCTTACCATCATTAGTAGTAAGAAGTAAATTAATAAAACTTTCTCTATTAATATAACTATCAAATTCAAAGTATCTAGCATAATTACTATTCATTAAATTATTAAATCTAACCTTAAGAATATTAGTAAGTTCAAAAGCCTTATCACTATTTAGAGTACCCTCAGATATAAGAGCAAACTCCAAAGCCGTACTAAAGTCTTTCATAGTATACATATATTCCCCATTAGGAAGAGAAAGCTCAAAATTTTCCAAACATAAACTTTCTAAGTATTCAATAATAACCTCAACATCCGAAAACTCACCAGTATTCTCTACGAATAAACACTGTCTAATAGTTCTAGTCCATCCACCCTTAACAAGTTTAACTTCTAAGTTAAGATTACTAGTATTAAATTTAGTGAGAATAGAAACAATCTTATTTCTAATCATACTAGCACTCTTACCAGAAAATAAAATATCTAATAAACATCTAGCAATAATATCATTCTTCTGATTAATAACTTCTTCTTCTTTTCTAGCAAAATAACTAACTAATTTTAAAGCCTTCTCAATAACTGGTAATTGCTCTTTAGAAGTAACACCCATAAGTAAGGCTAAATCATCAATACCAAGTAACCAAAAAGGATATTGTAAAATATCAAATTCAGTACTATTTAAATCAGTAGTATATACCTTATAATTAATATTATCATTAACTTCATGTATCCTAGAAAAAGCTCTTTGATACTCTCCATAAGCATCAAATAAGAATATATTAGAATAGAAAGGTAAACTCTTACATTGGTAGAAGACACTCTGAAGAATCTTAGCAACAGAGTAAGATTTACCACTACCAGAATTACCTAGTATAGCAAAATGATTAGAAAAGAAATTACCAACATCAAGTTTAATATCATAATCAGGATAAATAAAAGACTTACCAAGTTTAATACTATTAGGTCCATCATTATTTAAAATAATATCAAGAACACTATTATCAATCAAATTACAAGTAGCCTTAAAAGAAGGCTTAGAAATATCTCCAAATAAAAATCTATTATCCCTAATTTCTCCTACTAAAGATACCTGCATAATACCATTACCGATAGCAATAACTTCCCCAATACTAATCGCAGTAGTATCTTTAAATATAACATTCTTACTAATTAAACTATCATAATCATAAATATTAACAGATAATTGTACTGAAACAATATTATCATTAATAGCAATAATTCTCCCCAACATATTCTTCTTCACCTATTATAATTTTACCACATAAATAAATAATTGTATATAAAAATATTAAAAAAACTATAGATATTCTTTAAGTTCATCTATAGTCTTTTCTTGAAATTTCAAAAATTCTTTCGCTATCTTCAAATCACTCTTATCAACATCTTTATCATAAGCCTTAATTTTCTTTTCCATATCCACAGACCCTGTTGATACACCCTTAATAATCATCTTAGCAATCGAAGAATCACTATTATCATTAATAACTTCTTTCTTAATACCCATCTTAGCCATCATTTTGGCCATAACTCCACTATCAGTAATTTCTGCTTTTCCTTTCTTTAAATACTTCATACTCTTCTTTTTCCAAGACTCATATTCTTTAAGAATATCTTCAAGAGTCTTCTTTATTTTATTATCTTTATCTTTTAAATCATTAGTAAGAGTAGTCAAAGTATAAACAGCCATTTCAGCATCTTTATAAATATGTTCCATTAATTCATAATTTTCTTTCATAAATATCCTCCTCAAAAATATTATGAACCAAAATAATAAAAATATAATAAAAAATTATATGCCTCTCACACTACATTGTTCGAGGTTTTGAAAGCCTAAGGTCTTTCAAAAAAACTTCAGAGCCAAATGTCTCTGAAATAAAAGTATATATAATATATAAAAGTATCAAATAAGCGTTCTACCACATAAATAATCCATAGAAATATTATATCTTTTACATATCTCATAGGCAAAAGCCGTAAGAATAGTAGTCTTACCACTTTCATAAGCACTAATCGTTGAATGAGTAGTATTAAGAGTACTAGCTAGTTCTTCTTGGGTAATATTTTTTTCTTTTCTAAATTCTTTTAATCTCATACCAATAATCTTTTTATCAATATTATATTTACCATTATTAAAACTATTCTTATTAGAAAGCCCCAGCATATAATCCATACTAACATTATAATAGTTACATAAAGAATTCAAATGCTTTAAAGGAATAATTTTACTGCCATTTTCCCATAGTGAATAAGTCTGCTGAGTAATGTTTAATAGCTTAGCAATATCCTTTTGTTTAAGATTAAAGTCTTCTCTTAATTCTATTAGTTTTTGAAAATTCATATCTAACACCTAATATAATTTTCCCATTAAAAATAAAAATATCATTTTTTTACAAACAAATACGACAAAATATGATATAATTAAATAAAGTAGCAAAGGAGAAACTATGAAATGTATAAAGTGTAATGAAGAACTAGAAGTGGATGATAACTTCTGTCCCACCTGCGGAGAACTAACTCCTCATGGTTATTTATCTCTAAAAGATAATAAACTAAGATATAAAGAAAATAATATTGGTTCATTATTTACCTTAACTTCTATTATCATAATAAGTTTTATTACTATGACTTTAATAAGTGACAAAGATATGTTTAGACCATACATAGAATTACAAAAAGAAATATCTAGCTTAAAATATGGTTATAAAGTATCCATTATGAATACCAATAATAAATATACTAATATTGTTGTTGATACCAAAGAAGAAGCTATAAACCTAATAAAACAAGATATCACAAAACAATCTTGGAAATGTAAAAGAAATATAAATGTATCTCTAATCGAAAAAGAAATAAGTGAAAACTATAATATTCCCAGTGTAAGTTTATGTGATGTTGATGAAGATGTATCAAACAAAATAAAAGAAGTAATAAGTACAACATATCAGTTATTTCCTAATATAAAAGGCTATCTAACAAACATAACAGTAACCAATGCTCCAAGTAACGAAGACTATATAGCTTATTTCAATCCTACTAATACTTTTATAAATAATAACTTAGATATAAAAGAATATAACAAAGTAAATAAAACAGAAATATTATTAAATAGTTATTATTTCTTAAATAAAGATATTCTAAGTAAAGGATTAAAAGAAAACTGGTATCCAAATAATGCTAGTTATGAATCATTAATAGCTCATGAACTAGGTCATTACATAACATTTGTAACATTGTTAAAGCAAAATAATATTGATAACATAACACTAGTAACAAAAGATAATATAAATAGCTATCAAAATATTCTAAATATCTTAAAAAAAGGAACATACTCAAAAGAACTAGTCGAAGAATCCATAGAGAGTTATAACAAAAAGTATAATACCAATATTTCACTTGAAGAATTTACCAAAAGTATCTCTGGTTATGCTAGTCAAAAAGTAAAAGAAAACGTAAATTATGACGAAGTAATCGCCGAAGCCATTCATGACTATTATTTACATAGAGATTCGTCAAGTACTAGTTCATTAGAAATAATAAATATCATAAAAGAGAGGTTACAACAATGAAAGAATGCATAAATTGTAAAAAAGTCGTAAGAGATAGTGATAAGTATTGCCGTAATTGTGGCATAAGAGTACTAAAACCATATCAAAATATCTTAATAAATATAACCAAAGTACTCTTAATAATAATCTTAATAATAATGATAGTAATGTTTATTCTATCATATCTAATATAAAGGAGTAAAAAGATGAAAGAAAATAATTATTATAATAAAAAAGTAGAAGAACTATATAAAGAATTAAATACCAATATAAGTGGATTAACTGAAGAAGAAGCAAGTAAGAGATTAGAGGAGTATGGCGAAAATAAATTAGCAGAACGAAAGAAAAAATCAAATTTCATAATCTTTTTAAATCAGTTTAATGATCTAATGATAATACTATTAATATTTGCTTCAGTATTTTCTGCAGTAATATCTTATATCCAAAAAGAATCATATGCTGACTCAGTAATAATTCTAATAATCGTCATAATAAATGCAACCCTAAGTTTTATCGAAGAGAAGAAAGCCGACAAGGCAATCGAAGAACTAAATAAAATGTTTATAACTAATAATAATGTTATAAGAGATGGTAAGAAAGAAACAATAGATGTAAGAAAAATAGTACCAGGAGATATAATAGAACTAGAAGCTGGTGACTATGTATCCGCTGATGCTAGGATAATATCATCAGAGGCCTTAGAAGTAAATGAATCAACCCTAACCGGGGAATCAAAAAGTATCAAGAAAGATAATATAGATATAACCGAAGAAAAAGAATTATACGAAAGAAAAAATATGGTTTATGCCGGATGTAATGTAACCAATGGCCATGCCTTTGTAGTAGTATGTAGTACCGCTATGGATACAGAACTAGGTAAAATAGGAGCAAGCCTTATGAATAATAAGAATGAACTAACTCCACTTCAAAAGAAAGTAAACCAAATAAGTAAAGTATTAACCTATATAATAATAGCAATAATAATAGTTATGATGGTCGTAGGTCTACTTAAAAAGAATGATTTCTTTGATATCCTAATGTTATCCATCTCATTAGCGGTCGCCGCTATCCCTGAAGGGATGTCATCAGTAATAACCATAATATTATCCCTAGGAATGTCCGAAATGGCTAAAAGAAATGTCATCATAAGAAAGATGGCTTCTGTTGAAACATTAGGTTCTACTGACATAATCTGTTCCGATAAAACAGGAACTATTACTGAGAACAAAATGCAAGTAAAAAGTATCTATGTAAACAATAAATTATATACCGAAAAAGATAATATTGAAAACATAAATCTATATAACTATTGCTTATCAAGTTGTCAAAATGTAACAAAGAATAACGACAAATATCTAGGAGATGAAACCGAAGTAGCCATCTATAAATACCTTGAAGAAAAAAACATATTAATAAATATCCCAAGAATAAAAGAATATCCATTTGATTCCGATAGAAAAATGATGAGTACTATCAATACCATTGAAGGTAAAGAATATTCATTTACTAAAGGAAGTTTAGACTCAGTATTACAAAACTGTTCTTATTATTTAGAAGATAATAAATTATATAATATAACTACTGAATATAAAGAAAAAATATTCAAAATAGAAGAAGAAGAATCAGAAAAATCACTTCGTATCTTAGCCCTTGCCTATAAAACAGAAAACACAAGTGATCCAGAACATAATATGATATTTATAGGATTAATAGGAATGATGGATCCACCAAGAATATCCGTACCAAATGCTATTAATACATGTAAAAATTCTGGAATAAAAATAGTTATGATAACTGGAGATAGTATAAATACTGCTCGTGCTATCGCTAAAAGTGTTGGTATTATCGATACCGATGAAGGAGCCACTACTGGAAAAGAAATAGATAAGTTAACCGACGATGAATTAAAAGAAGCTGTAAAAAAATATAATGTTTATGCTAGAATATCACCAAGTACCAAATTAAGGATAGTAGATGCACTTCAAAGTAATGGTTATGTTGTAGCCATGACCGGCGATGGAGTAAATGATGCTCCTGCTATTCAAAAAGCTGATATTGGAATAGGCATGGGCATAACAGGAACTGAAGTAGTAAAAAAAGTAGCAGATTGTATTCTTGTAGATGATAGTTTTTCAACCATCGTAGATGGAGTTGAAGAAGGAAGAAGAATAACTTCTAATATCAAGAAAATAATACTATACTTACTTGCCGGTAATATAGTAGAAGTACTTCTAGTATTCATATCCATGGTACTAAATATGGAAATGTTTACGACACTACAACTACTATGGATAAACCTAGTAACTGATAGTATCCCCGCTATAATGTTAGCTTTTGAAAAGAAAACAGAAGATCAAATGGAAGATACCCCAGCCAATAAATATAATGAAAGTTTCTTCACCCCATTATTAACAGCCAAAATAGTAATTGGAGCAATAATAAAATCAATAGTAATGTTAATAATATTTATTTACTTTGCCAAAGAAGTAGATGTAAATACCGCAGGTTCATTATTATTTATCTACTTAGTAACTCATGAATTACTATTCTCATTCTCTTGTCGTAATATCAAAAAGTCAGTACTAAATAAAAATATCTTTTCAAATAAAAAACTAACATTAGGAGTCTTAACAATATTAATAATACAAATCATAGTATTAGTAACCCCAATAAGTAAATACTTTATAGTACCAAATATAAAAATAAATTATATCTTGATAACTATCGGAATATGTTTTATAATGTTTGTATTAGGAGAGTTAGTAAAACCAATATATACAAAATTATTTAAAGATTACAGGGAGGTTAAAAATGAAAAATAATAATAGTACATTTATAGTACTTGGAGGTATATTCATCTTATCAGTATTTAGTTTCATTGTAGCAAAAAATATCTTGCCAGATAGTGATAATAATCAGTATTACGCACGCCCTAATGAAAATATGACAGCAAAAATAGAAAGTATTACTAAAGAAAATAATAAACTTATAATAACAACAACAGGAGATTCAACTGAATACTGTCTAAAAACAACTAAGAGTGTTCCCAGTATAGATTCATTATGCTGGAATAAAATAGAAAATAACAAAGTAGAGAGTAATTACTTTACATATAAAAAATATTATCTTTGGATTAAAGATAGTGATAATAGAATAAGTGGTAGAACTACTATAGAAAAGGAGTAAATATGGAAGACGATAGAATAGAAACTACTAGAAATAGAGTATTTGTCCGAGAATTAGCTTTTGGGAAAGATAGTCCTATTGCTATGAAGACAAATGATAATTTTGTATATAGAGTAACCGGTATGGATCAAGTAGAAGATATTATAACTAGTGGATATGCAAGAAGTAAAGATAAAGTAAAAGGTGGTCATAATAATGAATTATTTTGGACTAGAGGTGGAGATAAACTATTTTACTACGATAAAAGGCCAGTACTAGAAGCACCTTATACCAAAGTACAAGATGGTCAAATGGGAGCTATTCCACTAGAAGATTTAACTGCTATATGGATATTTAATGAAAAAGAAAATAAATATGTTAATTGCATTGAATATTATAGATGTTTAAGAGAAGAACTAGTATCTTCTAAAGGAAAAAGTAGAAAGTAATATATTCCTCTCACATTACATTGTTCGAGGTTTTTGAAAGCCCAAGGTCTTTCAAAAAAATTTACTGGGCCAAATGTCTCTGAAATAAAAGTATTTATATAAACTATAGATTAATGTCTATAGTTTTTCTTATATCCACATATATTGTTGATAAACAAAATTACTAAAAAATAATGACAAGAGTAAAAGTAAGTGCTATAATAAACATTAAAACAATTGAAGGGAGCACTTACATGAATAAAAAAGAAGAATATCAAGAAATATATATAAATTTAGATGATTCAGGTAAATTAACAACAAAAGAAAAGGTATCAGTATATGCAGGAATAGTTTTTTTATCAAAACAAGAAAAAGATAAATTTATAACTCAGTATCGTAAAATAATAAATGAAATAAAATGTTCTTACTGTGGCCAAACAAAAGGAGAATGTACTAAAAAATGTAAAGAAATAAAAAATACAAATATCAAGAAAGGTCATAAAAGAAGAATTATGAACTACATAAGTAAATATTATACTATTGCCCTAGTAATAAATAATACAAAAGTATATGATCATATTATAAATAATAAAGCCTCAAAAGGAAGATACATAGATTACACAATAAGAAGACTAATTAAAAGTACCATTGAAGAATTAATAAAAGATAAAAAAATAAACCCACATAAAAATGTGAGATTAATAATAAATATAGATGAACAATCTACAAAAAGTAATGGTTGTTATAATTTAAAAGATGGTCTAACAGAAGAATTACTACATGGAATATCTAATTTTAATTATGACATAATATACAAAAATATATTATATGGAAAATTGGAAATAAGATTAACATATCAAGATTCAGGCAAGAGTTACTTAGTGCAGGCAGCAGATTTAATCGCAGGTACTACTAGAGGAAGAGCATTATCAAATATTGATTTTGATATAGATATCATAGATCATAAATTATTATTTCCATAAAAAGAAAAGAGACTATTTCTAGTCTCTTCCCAACTCAAGTGGTGTACTTAACATACACTTAATTTAATAAAATCAACATTGAGCTATCGACCTGACAAGATTTCTCTCCGGTAATACAATAATACTATAACTATTATTAAAAGTCAAGTATATTGCACTATTATTATACACAAAATAGTAAAAAATATACCAATAATAAACTACTTTAAATATATATTTTGTGCTTATATATAATAGGTATGTAGATACACTTCTATTAGACCTTAGGCTAATAGAAGCACTAACAAGACTTTAGACTTGTAGTGATAAAAAACAATTGACAAAAGTAAAAAACTATAATATATTATAAATGGAGGGATATTTATGTATAAATATGTAGGTAATGTAATCATGTTTACTATAAATATCACACCTTTATCTCATCAAAAATAAAAGTAAAAAAAATGAGATGTGGGTGTGAGTTTTTGTCGTGCCTGCATCTATATATATAAATAGAAGTTATATGGATGCAATATATTCATATAACTTTTTTTGATGGGAGGAATATTATGATAGATATAAATATAAGTAAAGTATGTAAGTCATTTGGCTTTGACTTAATATTAAATAATATAGATATAACAGTACAAAAAGGAGAAAAAGTAGGCTTAATTGGAACAAATGGAAGTGGAAAGAGTACTATACTAAAAATAATCGCAGGCCAAGAAAGTATAGATTCCGGTTCCCTTTCAATAAGAAATAATATAAGTATAGGCTATTTAAGTCAAATACCTGAAGAAAAAGATATAATAGTAAAAGACTATATAAATAGTGCCTTTAAAGAAATAATAGAACTAAAAGAAAAATTAGAAAGATATGAAGATAAACTCTTAACTGAAGATTATAAAGTAATAACAAAGTATATGAATATGCAAGAGAAGTTTATCTCGCTAGGAGGATATGAATACGAAACAAAGATACAAAAAATACTACCAGTATTTAATATAACTGAAGAAATATTAAATAGAAATTTCAATACCCTATCTGGAGGAGAAAAAACCATCATATCTCTAATAAGATTATTATTACAAGAACCAGATGTCTTATTATTAGATGAACCAACTAACCATTTAGATATAAATAAAATGATTTGGTTAGAAAAAACATTAAAGAACTATAAAGGTACAATAATACTAGTATCACACGACCGCTATTTCATGGATAATGTCATAAACAAAGTATATTTATTAACCAAAAGAGGAATAGAAGTATATCATGGTAATTATAGTTACTATATTAAAGAAAGTGAAAATAGACTATTACTAGAATTAAAAAACTATAAAGACCAACAAAAACAAATAACCGCTATGGAAAATAGTATCAAAAGATTAAGAGAATATGGCAAGCTTTGTGGACCAAGTGGTGGAGAAATATTTTTTAGAAGAGCTGCCAGTATCGAAAAAAGATTAGAAAAAGTAGAAAAGTTAGATAAGCCAGAAGAAAAGAAAAAACTAAATATAACTTTTGATACCGCTAGTAGATCAGGAAAAGATGTATTAACAATAAATAATCTAGATCTATCTTATGGTACTAAAGAAATATTTAATAATCTTAATCTAAGTATTAAATATCAAGATAGACTTTGTCTAGTAGGAGATAATGGAGTTGGCAAATCAACCTTAATCAAAGAAATATTAAAAGAAAATAATAGCATAAAACTAGGAAGTAATATCAAGATAGGTTACATTCCTCAAGAGATAGAGTTTGAAGATATTAATTTATCAGTACTAGAAGAAGCTAGAAAATATTTCATTGGACCAGAACAATATTTAAGAAGTGCTTTATTCAAATATCTCTTTGCAGGAGAAAACATTCACAAAAAAATAAAATATTTATCAGGAGGAGAAAAAGTAAGATTAAAAATATTCTGTCTAATTCAAGATTCTTATAACTTCTTAATTCTAGATGAACCTACTAATCATATTGATATTGATACAAGAGAAATGCTTGAAGAGTCACTAAAAGAATATAATGGTACTATATTATTTGTATCTCATGATAGATATTTCATAAATAAAATAGCTACTAGTATAATTGAAATAAAAAATAAGAACATAACTAGATATATTGGTAATTATGATGATTATCGTGAGAAAATAAACAAAATATGATATAATTAAATGGGAGGAAGTATGAATAACATACCAAAATTAAAATTTAAATATTTAACTCTTGAAGAAACTATTATTAAAGAAATAAAAGAACATGAAGAAGAATTTATAAGTAAATGTAATAATAAATAACTTATCCACATAAACTGTTGACATATAAAAGTGTCAATAGTTTTTTATTTGACATAATTTGCATCTTTCTATATAATATAAGCATCTAGAAAGGAAAAATAACATGAAATTAAACATTGACTATGTATCTGATTTACACCTAACTCACTACATAAGTAAAAAAGAAAGCATAACCAAAATAGATAAATTAGTTCAAGATAAAATAAGTATGCAAGTAAAAGGAGATATCCTTGTAGTAGCGGGAGATATCGATGAAGATATAAATAGAGTGAGTGAACTATTATATTCATGTTCAAAATACTATAAAAAAGTAATATTTGTCCTAGGTAATCATGAATACTATATACCAGTAATAAAATATATCTATACTGATCCTATGGCTAAAGAATATAACTATAATAGTATGAATAAAGTATATAAATTAAATGAAATATTTAAAGATAATAAAGATATAATCATACTAGATAAAACAAATAATACTAAAGGACTATATACCTATAATACCTTCTTATTAGCGGGAGATACTCTTTGGTATAAACCAGTAACATTAGTAGATAAACTATATAACTATCCTATGCAGAATGATTCAAGATTTATCTTATCAGAATTATCTAAAAAAGAAAAAATACAAAAACTACATAACGATAGCATATCTTGGTATAATAACTTACCAAATAATATAGATTTAATAATAACACATATACCACCATTTAGAAATAAAAATAATAGTAGAGGTAATAACTCTTGTTACTATACAGAAGTAAAAGAATATAAATCACCAGTATGGATATATGGCCATGATCATAAAGAAGAAGATATAATAATAAATAATACAAGATTAGTATCTAATCCATGGGGTTATGATACTAAAGAATTCAAAGTAAAAACATTAACATTAACTAAATAATAAACTAAGATATCAAGTCTTAGTTTTAATATACCTATATATTATTTCTATTATGTCCACTATAAGCCTTACTATGTAAGTCTTATTAGTGTTTAATTAAGCTAAGTAAACTTATCTTAATTAAATGTATCCAAGATACCTATTATATATAAGCAGTAGATATATACTAATATTATTTTAGTATAAAGAAGTAATTATATAAATAAGAGTAGAAAAATAATCGTATAGTCATATATAACAAAAAACTATGATATAATAATTTCAGGTGGTGAGATTATGTGTTTAATATGGAACTTAATAAAAGCATTTACTGATACAGAAGATGATAATAAAAAAGATAATAATGATTTAGAAGATTGGCAAAAAGAATTAGTAAAAGAAAAGAAGTATGATACATTTAACTTTGAAGAGGAAGAGTTAGAAGATGATGACTACTATTCAGATGATGATGAATAAGAAAATTGTCAAAATATATTGAATAAATAAAAATAATTTGATATACTTAAATTAGTTAAAGAAAGACGCTAGTACAGGTCTATTTAATAGATTTTTTGTGCTGGTGTTTTTTTTGTGGTAGGGTGATATAGAATGAAGAAAAAAATAATAGTAATTTTAGTGTGCATTATACTATTGATGCCATTAAAGGTTAATGCAACGAGAGGTTGTTGTTCTCATCATGGTGGTGTTAGTGGTTGCAGTAGTTCTGGAAGATTGGTTTGTAATGATGGTACTTTAAGTCCCAGTTGTACATGTACACCAACGGTTACTTATACTTATGGGTGCACAGATAAAAATGCAAGTAATTATAATTCTAGTGCCAATAGAGATGATGGAAGTTGTATCTATTATACGTATGGATGTACAGATGAAACAGCAAAGAACTATAATTCATCAGCAAACAAAGATGATGGAACCTGTGAATATTATGTACTAGGATGTAAAAATCCATCAGCAGACAACTATGATCCAAAGGCAGAGGTTGATGATGGAAGTTGTATAATATCCACTAGTAAAAATATTGAAGATAATGATAGTGAAGCTGAAAAGGATAATAATAGTTTAATAAACACAATCTTAGGTATAGGAGTAATATCAGGAGGAGTATACTTATATAAAAGAAAACATAAATAAAATTTTAAATATATTAAAAAAATAAAACATTAGAAGCAGAAGAATAAAGAAAATATGCTTCTCACCATAATACTCATATAGATTTCTTAATATATAATAAAATAAGTAAAATACCATTATTAGTGATAGAAGTAGATGAATATAAATATCATAGAGAAGATAATAAACAAAAAGAAAGAGATATATTAAAGAATAATATACTATCTAAATATAATATACCATTAATTAGATTAACTACTAATGGTAGTAGAGAGAAAGATATAATTATAAATAAATTAAATAATATAATAAATTAATATTATTATGTTCACTATAAGCCTTACTATGTAAGTCTTATTAGTGTTGTTATTAGCCTAAGGTCTAATAACAATATACCTATGTATCTATTATATATAAGTTATATCTATATATTAATATAATAATAAGTATGTAGAAATTTGTTTAAATTTGTTGATTAAATAAAAATAATTTGATATACTTAAATTAGTTAAAGAAAGACGCTAGTACAGGTCTATTTAATAGATTTTTTGTGCTGGTGTTTTTTAGTAGTAAAGGAAGTGAATATTATGGAGAATGTAGATGAAAACATAGTTAAACAATTAGTAAAAGTTGATTTTCATATTCACAGTACGGCAAGTATTAAGGATAAAGATAAAGTAAAGTTTAATACAATAGAAAATATTGATCTTTTAGTAGATAATTTAATAAAAAATCAAATTGGTATGGCGGCAATTTCAGATCACAACACTTTTAGTTTGGAAATGTATAAAAAATTTAAGTCTTATGAAGGAGCAAAATTAAGAAAAGTATTACCAGCGGTAGAATTTGATGTAGAATTTGAAGGTGAAAGAATTCATGTTATAACAATATTTAATGATATGAATAATGATAAGATATTAAAAATTCCTAATATACTAAATAAAACAAAATTCGATAATGATGATAAAAACGCATATACTGAAAAGACATATAAGGATATGTTAAAGCAGATTGATACAAACGTTTTGTTAATTGCACATCAGAAAAGTGGAGTTAGAGCAAATATACAAAATGAAAATTTATCAAAAATAGGAGAAGTTAAATTTGATAATATTATAGGTATAGATTATTTTGATGCAGTGGAATTTAGAAGTGGAAAAGTTGAGGGTATTTTAAAAGATTATAAAAAGGAGAAACAATTAAGTAACCTAAGATATATAACAGGAACAGATTGTCATAATTGGTTAGTATATCCACAACAAGATGAAAAAGATAAAAGCGACATTAAATTTAGCTATTTAAAATGTCTTCCAACATTTAAAGGCTTGGTAATGGCATTAACTGATTCAAAAAGAGTAACAACAGCATATTATGAATTAAGAAAGCCCTTTATAAAATCTATTGATTTGAATATCAATAATGTTCCGATAAATATTCCTTTATCTCAAGGCTTAAATGTTATAATTGGTGATAATAGTATAGGCAAAAGTTTAATATTAGATAGTTTGATTGATTCTACTTTTAGTAATATAAAATCTACTACAAAAAAAGCTGGTTATAAAAGATATTTAAAAAATGTAGAAATGAAAATAAAATCATTTGATAAAGAAGATGTTAAAAAGATACATTATGACCATCAAGGAAAAATAAGAGAATTATTTCAATCTGGAACTCAGCTATTGGATATTTCGTTTTTTAAAGAAAAATTTAAGCCACTAGATACTATTCAAGTTGAAAACAAAATTATGGAATATGTAGAAAGAGTATTAACTAAGATAAAACAAAATCAAAGAACACAAGAAATTAATACAGAATTAGATTACGAAATAGATATCCCGGCAGAAATAGAAGATAAAACCTATTTATTAAGAGTTACTGATAATCTCGAAATTAAAACATATAATTATAATTTTATTTGTACAAGTATTGGAAAAATAATTGAAGATTTAAAAAAGATAAATAATATTGATGGATTTAATGATAAGAATATTATTAATTTAATAATAAACAAACTTGATAAACTTAAAGATAAGTATTTGTTAAAAAAAGAAAAACAGGAGCAAACGGAAATAATTGCATCTAAAATTAAAGCTGTTTGTAAGAAATATGAAGAAGACAATAAGGAAAAATCACAATCTCAAGAAAATCTATTGATTGACTATAAACAAAATATAATATTTGCCAAAAATAAAATAATAAATAAAATAAAGGATATTAATAAAGAACCTTATGATATATTAGATACATTTGAAACTATTGAAATTAATAAAGAAAGTAATCCTGAGGGAAAGTACAATTTTATAACTCAAACTATAGTGGAAAATATTGCAAGAAAAGATATAATAAAAATTTTAACCGAGCCATTTTCAAATACATCAACAATTGAAAAAATCAGTGAATTTACATTGAATGATTTTGAAAAGAAAATTAAGTCATCGTTAAAAAAAGAGGGCAGTAATAATGAAAAAATATATAAAGATGCAATAAAAGATTATTTGAGTAAGAAAGTTTTAAAACAAGAAACTAATATATATTATAATGATTCAAAAATACCAAATGGAAATTCTCAAGGAAGAAATGCTATGATATATTTAGATGTACTTGCAGATGAAAAAACTAATAAATTATATATTGTTGATCAACCTGATGATGATATTTCTCATTTACGTCTAAAATCAGATGTAATCAATATTATGAAAAGAATGAGTGAAAGTAAACAAGTTTTATTTATAACTCATAAACCTGAATTAGTTGTTAATTTAGATGTTGATAATGTAATTATACTAAAGCAAGAAGGTGAAAAAATAGTTGTTAATAGTGGTGCTTTAGAATATGAAAATACTGAAAAAACAATTAATATTTTAAGCGATGTTGCAGAAATATTAGATGGTGGAGAAGAAACTATAAGAAAGAGGTGGAAAAGATATGATAAATAAGGTACTTTTTAAATTAATTATTTCAAAAGATAAAGTTTTAATTAGTGTTAATGATAAAACAAAAAAAACACTTTCTCTAAAAAATAAAACAATTAATACTAGTGATATATATACTATGCTTAAATATGATAAAAATAATGAGTATTATTTGGACTGCAAAAAGATTCCAGAAAATGAAATTATTGGTCAAGAACAGGAAATAAAAAGATTATATAATTATTTATATGAATTATTAGATCAAATAATCATCGCCGTTAATGATGAAAATAAAAAATATCAACAAAAAAAGAAACCTAGTCCGTTAAAGGACTAGGTCATTCTTTGATTTGATATTTAATTGTTTCATATCCTTCATAATTATATAATTTTCTTTCTAGTTAATGGAATTCTTATTTATGTTTTGATAATATAGTTGGTTTGGATACGATAACATTTTTATTTAATTTACTATTTTGTAATTCTATAATATTAACAATAATATCTAATCTATTTTGATACATATAAGAGTAATTATTTAATATTTTATCTACTTTTGAATGCAAAATATAATTGTATTATAAATAAAACAGTCAAAAATTCAATATTCAATTTATTGATTTTCTGCATTTAATTTTACTATTTGCAAAATTAAATGTTTATCAAACAGATATATAATTCAAATATAATTTTAGAGATGTTAATAAATTGCTTTATTAAATGATAAAAATTGGTAATTTTATGTTATAATTATATATGTGAATTATTATAGTTGTTCGGAGGGTTATTAATGAAAAAAAGAAGTAAAATATTAATTGATTTAATTAATGACAAAATAAGTGTTAGAAAAGCCTTTCAAATTTTATTGCTTTTGTTAGAAGATATAGAAAACAAAGATATTGAAAATTGGATGAAATATGAAATGAATGGCTATCCTGAAAATGCTGATGTACCAGAATATAGAATAATTAATGCTTCAATAGTTGGAACAGTAAAAACATATACTATGATTATTAGTAATTATGATATTCCTGTACCATTAGAAGCAAAAAAAGAACTTTGCAAGTATAATGTAAAAAATAGTGTTACTGAAATAACCCAATATGCTCTAGCAGAAGAAAAATCAAAAAATCATTGCCTATTATCTCCAATTGATATTGGATATATTAATTCAGTAGCATTAATACAAAATGCAGAAGTAACACATGCTAATTTACAATTAAGTATGTACGGATATACAAATATCTTAAATTCATTAAAAGATAAATTAATTGAAATATTTAAGAAATTAGAAAAACAATATGGATGTCTAGATGACTACTATATAGAATTTGAAAATGAAAATGATAAAAATCAAACATCAAAGCAATTATTAAAAATTATATATAATAATTATTCAATAAAAATAGGTAATAATAATAAAATTGACAAGAGCAAAGTAGGAAATGAAAATGATTAATATTGGCAATAACAACAAAATCAATAAATCTATAATTGGAAATAATAATAAAACAGAATCTACTAATGATAATAAATTTATTTTAAAAAATATTATAATACCAATTATAGTTGGACTAATTATAGCAGGAATAGTTTTCTTGTTAAAATGGAATTAAGTGGAGGTATTAATTGTGAATAATAAAAAAGAAGCAGAAAGAGAAGAATTACATAAAACTATTTGGAAAATAGCAAATGAGTTAAGAGGATCAGTGGATGGTTGGGATTTTAAACAATATGTATTAGGATTATTGTTTTATAGATTCATTTCTGAAAATATAGAAAATTATGTTAATGAAAATCAAAGAAAAGCAGGTATTAAATATTTTGAATATAGAAATATTACTGATGAAGAAGCATTATTAGGCAAAACACAAATATTAGAAGAAAAAGGATTATTTATTTTACCAAGTGAATTATTTTGTAATGTAAGAAAAAATGCTGATAAAAACGAAAATTTAAATGTAGTAATATCTAATATATTTAATAATATTGAATCTTCAGCTAGGGGTGCAGCATCAGAAGATGATGTTAAAGGTTTATTTGATGATTTTACAATAGACAATAAATTAGGTAATACAGTAGATGAAAGAAATCAAAAATTAGTTAAACTATTAAATGCAATTGGAAATTTAAATTTTGGAGATTATGAAGAAAATAAAATAGATTTATTTGGCGATGCTTATGAATTTTTGATGACTATGTATGCATCATCTGCAGGTAAATCAGGAGGAGAATTCTTTACTCCTCAAGAAGTTGGGGAATTACTTGCAAGAATAGTTATAATGAATAAAACTTCTGTTAATAAAGTATATGATCCTGCCTGTGGTTCTGGTGGTTTGCTTTTAAAGTTTGCTAAGATACTTGGAAAAGAAAATGTAAGAGAGGGATTTTTCGGTCAAGAAATAAATCTTACTACATACAACTTAGCTAGAATAAATATGTTTTTACATAATATAAATTATAATAATTTTAATATAGCTAGAGGAGATACATTAACACATCCAGAACATTGGAATGATGAACCATTTGATGCAATTGTGTCTAATCCTCCATATTCAATTAAATGGGCAGGAAAAGAAAATCCAATATTAATAAATGATGAAAGATTTTCTCCTGCGGGAGTATTAGCACCATCTTCTAAAGCGGATTTAGCCTTTACTATGCACATGCTATCATGGTTAAGCCCAAAAGGAACAGCAGCAATAGTTGAATTCCCTGGAGTCCTTTATAGAGGTGGGGCAGAACAAAAAATAAGAAAATATATGATTGATAATAACTTTGTTGATACTGTTATTCAATTACCATCAGATTTATTCTTTGGAACCTCAATCGCTACTTGCATATTAGTATTAAAGAAAAATAAAGCTGATAATAATATCTTATTTGTAGATGCTAGTGAAGAATTTGTTAGAAATACAAATAAAAATAAATTATCTGATACAAACATAAATAATATTATTAATTTATTAAAGAATAGAGTACAAGTGGAAAATAAAGCATATCTTGCAACTTATGATGAAATAAAAGAAAATGATTATAATATATCAGTAAATTCATATTTAAAATCAAATATCAATGAAGTAAAAATAGATATAGAAGAAGTAAATAGAAAACTAGCTGAAATAGTACCAAGGCAACAACAAATAAGAGAAGAACTAGAAGAGATAATTAGAGAATTGGAGTCTGATTATCATGAGTAAGATTAATGATTTAATAAAAGAATTGTGTCCTAATGGTGTTAAATATAAAAACTTAGAAGATTTGATTGATTATGTACAGCCCACAAGATATATTGTTAATAGTACTGATTATGATGATAATTATAGAACACCAGTTTTAACTGCAGGTCAAACTTTTATTTTAGGATATACCAATGAAACTGAAGGAGTATATTTATCTAATAAAGAAAATCCTGTAATTATATTTGATGACTTTACAACATCAAATCATTGGGTTGATTTTAATTTTAAAGTAAAGTCTTCAGCATTAAAAATTTTGATACCAAAAACAAAAGATATTTTTAAATATATATATTATTGCATTAGTAATATAGATTATTCTCCAAAAGAACATTCACGACAATGGATTCAGACATATAGTAAATTTTTAATCCCATTACCACCGACAGAAATACAAGAAGAAATAGTAAGAATTCTTGATAAATTTGGCGAGCTAGAAGCGGAGCTAGAAGCGGAGCTAGAAGCAAGGAAGAGTCAATACGAGTTTTGGCGTGGAAAATTATTGAATAATGGAAATTATAACTCTGTTAAAGTTGGTGATATTTCATATAGTGTCTCATCCGGTAAATGTATAAGTAGAAATAGTTATGGTTTATATCCTGTTTATGGATCAACTGGAATTATTGCTAAAACTGATGAATATTTATTTGATACGGATAAATTACTAATTGCAAGAGTTGGTGCAAATGCAGGTTATGTTCATGTTGCTAGTGGTAAATATAATGTTACAGATAATACTTTGATTGTAGATTTAAAAGAAAACATTGATTTAAGATTTATGTATTATTTTTTACAAAACTATAATCTTAATAAATTAGCCAAAGGTGGTGGTCAATCATTGATAACTGGAGGGCAAATAAAAGAACTTGAGATTAATTTACCTCCATTAACAGAGCAAAAAAGAATATCAAACATTTTAGATAAGTTTGATACTTTAATTAATGATATATCTATAGGCCTTCCTGCTGAAATTGAATTGAGAAGAAAACAATATGAATATTATAGAAATAAATTATTAAGTTTTGAGGGCTCACATTATGAATAAAATTAAAGATTCTATATTTTATTTGCTTATATTTATAATTATATTAAACTGTATATTGTTTTTGATTGAGGTTTTTTATCCAACACCAAATCAGATAGATATTGTCGAAACAATATTAATTAATATTATTACAGGAGCATTTGTGTCATTATGTATATGTATATTCGATTACAAAAACGAAAGTGAAAGACAAGATACAATTTTTTTAAATAATTTAAGAGATTATTATTTATGGTTACAAAGTTTTAAAAAAAATTTAAATGATATTAAAAATAATAAAAACTATTTAAAAATTTATGATGAATACTATTTTAGAATTAATACCTATAATAATTTAGTAAAAGAAAAGAATGATATCAGTTTTTATGCTAAAAATCTTGATTTATTAGAAGCATACAATATAGCTGATGCGGAGGTATTTTTTGAACTTGATTATATTGGAAAAAAGAATAAACAAAATGTAAAAAATGCAAAGACTTTAATTGACGAAACATTAAAGTCTATATGTGATGAACAAAATAAAATTAATGATTTAATGAATAATATGAAAAATTGTAAATTAAATAAAGAATGGGAATTTTATAAAAAATGGTATAGTTGGGAAGTGAAAGATAGTGAATAACATTAGTTTAATAAGTGAAAGTGATAGCTCTACAGTACTAGCTGAATATAAAGTACCTGATAAAGTAGAATCATCATATCAATCAGAATCACAGTTAGAAAATGAATTAATTAATACATTAATAGAGCAAGGATATGAAAGAATTTATATTAATTCTGAAGATGAGTTAATACTTAATTTAAGGAAACAATTAGAAAAATTAAATAATTATCATTTTACTGATGGTGAATGGGATTCTTTCTTTAGTAAAGTTATTGCTAATAAGAATGATTATATTATTGAAAAGACAAGATTAATACAAGAAGATTATAAACAAGAAATAACTTTAGATTCTGGAGAAAAAAGAAATATTTATTTAATAGATAAAAATAATATTCATAATAATAGTCTTCAAGTATTAAATCAATATGTTAATAATGATGGTAATTATGATAATAGATATGATGTAACTATTTTAGTTAATGGTTTACCCTTAGTTCATATTGAATTAAAGAAAAGAGGAGTAGATTTAAGAGAAGCTTTTAACCAAATAGAAAGATATCAAAGAGATTCATTCTGGGCAGGATCAGGCTTATACAATTTAATTCAAATATTTGTTATTTCCAATGGTACATTAACTAAATATTATTCTAATACTACAAGAGAATTTCATATAAATAATCAAAAGAAAAAGAAATCTAATTCATTTGAATTTACATCTTATTGGGCAGACCAAAAAAATAACGGTATTACTGATTTAATAGATTTTGCTAAAACCTTCTTTACTAAACATACATTATTAAATATATTAACTAAGTATTGTGTATTTACTAGTGAAGAAGAATTACTTGTAATGAGACCATATCAAATAGTAGCCACTGAAAAAATATTAAATAGAATTACCATTGCATATAATAATAAATTCTATGGAACTATTAAATCAGGTGGATATATTTGGCATACAACAGGTTCAGGTAAAACTTTAACTTCATTTAAAACATCACAACTAGCAAGTAAATTAGACTTTATAGATAAAGTATTATTTGTTGTAGACAGAAAAGATTTAGATTATCAAACAATGAAAGAATATGATAGATTTAAAGAAGGTGCAGCTAACTCTAATACTTCAACAAAAGTACTAGAAGAACAATTAAATGATCCTAATGCTAAAATAATAATTACAACTATTCAGAAGTTATCACAATTCATTAAAAAGAATGAAAATAGTGAAGTATTTAATAAACATGTAGTATTCATATTTGATGAATGTCATAGATCACAATTTGGAGATATGCATAAGTCTATAATAAAGAAATTCAAAAAATACTATTTATTTGGATTTACTGGTACACCAATATTTCCAGAAAATGCTAGAACAATTAAAGGTATATCTGAAACAACAGAACAAATCTTTGGAGAAAGATTACATACATATACAATAGTAAATGCAATAGCAGATAAAAATGTATTACCATTTAGATATGAATATGTTGGAAGAGTTGATATAGCAAGTAATGTAAAAGATGAAAAAGTATATAACATAGATGAAGAAAAATTATTTGACAATCAAATACGTATAAGTCTTATTACTGATTATATAATAGAACATTTTAGTACAAAAACTAAAACAAGTGAAAGTTATGTTTATTCTACATTAGATAATGTAGTAGATGTTGCTAAAAAACAAAATACAGAAGAAATAAAATCAAAAAAGAATATTAATGGATTTAATTCTATATTTGCAGTATCAAGTATTAAAATGGCAAAAGAGTACTATGCTGAATTTAAGAAACAATTAGAATATAAAAACAGCAATTTAAAAGTAGCATTAATATATTCGTACGGAGTTAATGGAGAGGATGGAGTAATAGATGAAAACTCTGAATCAACAGAAGCCTTAAGTACAGATGATAGAACATTCTTAGATAATGCTATTAAAGATTATAATAATATGTTTGGGACAAGCTATGATACGTCATCAGAAAAATTTCAAAATTATTATAAAGATGTTTCTTTAAGAATGAAAAATAGAGAAATAGATATACTAATTGTTGCAAATATGTTCTTAACTGGTTTTGATGCTAAGACATTGAATACACTATGGGTAGATAAAAATCTTAAATGGCATGGATTAATTCAAGCATTCTCAAGAACTAATAGAATATTAAATAGTGTAAAGACTTATGGTAATATAGTTTCTTTTAGAAATTTAGAAGATAGACTTAATGAAGCTTTAGCTAAGTTTGGTGATGAAAATGCACATGGTATAGTATTATTAAAATCATATAATGATTATTACTATGGATATGAAGAAGAAAATGGTAAATCATTTGAAGGATATAAATCGTTAGTAGAAAAATTAACTTCAAAATATACCCCTGGAGAATTAATGCAAAGTGAAGCAGAACAAAAAGAGTTTATTAGACTATATGGTGCTATATTAAAAGTAACAAATATCTTATCTTCATTTGATGAGTTTAAAAATGATGAATTACTAAATGAAAGAGATAAACAAGACTACCATAGTATATATATTGAACTTTATAATGAATTTAGAAATAAAGCTAAACAAGAAAAAACAGATGTTACAGAAGATGTAGTATTTGAAATGGAATTAATTAAATCTATTGAAGTAAATATTGATTATATTTTAGGATTGGTTAAGAAATACCATGATTCTAACATGAAAGATAAAGAAATATTAGTAAGTATTCAAAAAGCAATTATGGCAAGCCCAGATCTAAGAAATAAAAAAGATTTAATTATGGCATTTATTGATTCATTAGATCAAGATTCTAATGTATATGCTGATTTTGAATCATTTATGAATAGTAAGAAAAAGGAAGAATTAGATAAAATTATAGAAGAAGAAAATCTTAATAAAGAAGAAACATATAACTTTATTCAAAAATCATTTGAACAAGGTAGGGTAGAAACTAATGGAACTGAAGTATCAACAATACTTCCTCCAATGAGTATGTTTACTAAAACAAATGATAGACAAGAAAAGAAAAATAAAGTTATAGATAAATTGTTAGAATTCTTTAATAAATTTTTTAGTATTTCTAATGATAGATTTTAATTTAAAAGGTGATTTAATTGAATAATATAATATGTGGAATATTAAAGGCAAGAAAAAAAATTTATTTTTCATTTAATACTGGTACTAAAATATTAACTATACAGCCATCAAAAATGAGTGAATTTCCAAGCTTTATTCCCCAAAATGATTTTGATGATTTTTCTCTATCGAAAGAAAGAATGAATATTAGTGGTGAAACAAATAGTAGAAACTATATTGAATTTATTGATGTTAAATTTTCAAGTATAGGTAGAGGTTGCTTTCAAGCGTGGGTTCCAGCGTATATTATTGGAAAAGCAAATGCATTATCTTTTATTCCAAAACCAACTTCAATTAAGCATATTTCATTTAAAGGTGAATGTATAGATAGATTTATGACTTCTAAGCAAACTGTTTCAGATGATTGGGATTATAGAAATAACAAATTACAAATAAATATAGATTATTGTAAAGATAAAATAAAAAAATTTAATTATAATAATTTAGAATTTAGTCTTGTTCCTGGATGGAATATGATAAGTGCTCAAAAAGATGTTAATTTACTTTTAACTATGCAGACAACATTAAACATCAAATCAAAGAAAAAAATGAATGTTAAAGCCATAATAGAACTATACAAAAAAGTTGAAAAACTTTTCTCATTTATTTGTTATAGACAGCATGTAAACTTTGATAGTATTATATTAACACAAATAGAACCAGTAATTTTTGATAAAGTACCAGAAGATACAGCTATTAATTTTGAATTACATGTATCTTCAGATGATAATAAATATGATTTACCAAATGTTGGTCAACATATGATTTTACGTGATTACTCTGTTAATAATATTCCTTCTTTAATAAAATGCTTGGAGGAAGATGAACATATGCTTTTATCTTTTCCAAATAATTCATTAAAAGCTAATATTATTGATAATAATAAATATATTAGTATTTCATCTGCTTTTGAATCTGAGTTTGATCTTTTATATCCTAATTTTAAAAGTAATAAAAATAAAAATTACAATACAGCAAAAATAAACACAATTAACTTTCTTTCTGAGCAAGCAACTAATAAACAGAATAACGCTCAAACTAGAAAATACTATAATGACTTTGTTAAATATATAGAAGATTTTGAAGGTAGATTAGAAGAACAAATATCATACATATTCCAAATATATTCATATATAGTAGAACCAGAAATAAATTATTTTAAAAGTGAATATCATGATATGAATTTTGATAAAGCATCTTTGTCTAAAGCCTTTGCTGATAAAAGAAACAACTTATCACATGGAGTTAAACTAGAAAAATTTAAAATATTAGAAATAGTATCATATTCTATAGTAAGAAAAATAAATTACGCTATGATTCTTGAACGTTCTGGATTTAATAAAGAGCAAATACACGAAATAATAAATCAAATATTTTAATTATAGTATAATTTTAATCAAATTTAGGGGGAAAAACATGTATAAAGATATAGAAAAAATATATAAAAAGAAAAGTCCATACAATATAATTATAAAAAAAACATAAATAACAAATATTGCGTATATCATAATTTCATTAATTTTCAACTTTTTCAATAAAGTAGTACCAATGATATTAGTCTTTGTTACAATGATTTTAATTTTAAAAAAAGTTAGTGAGAATGTCTTGGATACAAAACTACATTTTAGTTTTGGAAAAAATAAAGCAAATGAAGAAACATTGTCAACAATTATTAAGAATGCCGATCAAAGTTTGTTTAAAAGGTATTCTGTAGAAAATAACCTTTACAATGAAAAATCATTAATATGTATTATTAACCATTATAGAAATTTGATAAAGCCTAAAATGGTTAGTGGAAATTTATTGGCAATATTGTCAATTATTATACCAACTATATTGTCATTTCTTACAAAAGATGGTTTTGATTTCAATAGCTTAACAAATGCCATACCTTACCTTGTAACTTTCACTATTATGATAATAATATTATATTTTTTATATAACCAATTTATTTCAATGAAGAATCTTTTAAAAGGAGAAGATGGAATGGTAGAAAGATTAGAAGAAATATTCAGCGAATTATATGTAGAATGTGTTGGCGAATCTAATATAGTGAATAAAGAAAAAGTTAAGAAGACAAATAAGAAGAAAACAAAAACATCAAAGAAATAATTATGAATTTTTAGGTACACTTTTAAGTACACAAATCTATAAATTTAAAAGTACACAAGCCCTTATAAAATAGGGGCTTTAATGTTTTATAAAATTAACCAAATTAGAATCAAGGTGCCACCTAAAGAGAACGAAAGACTCATCCATATCACAAAGATGTACTAAGTCTTTTTTTCATATCTTACAAACTTGTAATATAAAACAGAGTAAAACAATGATATAATAGAACTATAGAAAGAAGGAAATATAATATATGAAAAAGATAATGATAATTGAAGATGATACCATAATATCTAAAGAATTATATGAACTACTAGTAAATGCAGGATATGAAGCATTAATACTAAAAGACTTCTCAAATGCTAAAGAAGAAATATTAAAAAGTAATATAGACCTAATTCTCTTAGATATAAATATACCATATCAAAATGGTGAGCAGTTACTTAAAGAAATAAGGAAAGAATCAAATATTCCCGTAATAATGGTAACCTCAAGAGCAAATGAAACCGATGAAATATTATCCATCTCTTATGGAGCAGACGATTACATAACTAAGCCCTATAGCCCAACCATTCTATTACTAAGAATACAAAATATCTTTAAAAGATTAGATAATAGTACTGAAGTACTGAAATATAAAGATTTAGAAGTCTCGCCATCACGAGGTACCTTATCTGGTAGCAACAAAGAATTAGAACTAACCAAAAATGAAATGCTAATCTTTCAGCACTTATTAAATAACCAAAACAGAATTGTATCAAGAGATGAATTAATGACCATTCTTTGGAATAATGAAGAATACATAAACGATAATGCTCTAACCGTAAATATAAGTAGACTAAGAAGTAAACTAGAGGACTTTGGTTATCCAAATGCCATAGAAACAAGAAAAGGACAAGGATATATACTATTATGAAATTAACAAACTATCTAAAAGATAAAATAACCATAATCATTATTACTATCATATCAATAATTCTAATAACCCTATTAGACATAGCCTTCAAAGTACCAGAGGGACTAATAATAGTAACCATAGTATTACTACTATTAACACTAATCATAGCCCTTTTAATATCATATTTCCAAAAAAGAACCTTCTATAACACCCTCATAACCAATACCAAAAATCTAGATAAAAAATACCTAGTCCTAGAAACCATACCAAAACCAACCACTTACGAAGAAGAACTAATATATAACATCATGTGCGACATCAACAAATCAATGATTGAAAATGTCAGTAGTTACATAAATAGCACCAAAGACTTCAAAGATTATATTGAGATGTGGATACATGAAGTAAAAATACCAATATCAAGTCTAATCCTTATGACCCATAATCATAAAAACCAAGTACCAAAAGAATACATTGAAGAAATAAAAAGACTAGATAACTACATCGACCAAATCCTCTATTATGTAAGAAGTAACTATACCAGTGAAGACTTTATCTTCAAAAAAGTAAAACTAGAAAAAATAATCTCATCAGTAGCCCTTAAAAATAAAGATGACCTCTTAGAAAATAAAATTGATCTAATCGTCGATATAAAAAATACCGAAGTCTATACCGATACCAAATGGTTAGAATTCATTTTAAATCAAATTATCAATAACAGTATCAAATACAAAAAAGATATTCCAAACTCCTATATCCAAATAAATGCTATAGAAGATAATAATCAAATAACCTTATTTATCAAAGATAACGGTATTGGCATACCAAAAAGTGATATCCCAAATGTTTTCAAAAAATCATTTACCGGTACTAATGGCAGAGATAAAACCAAATCAACAGGCATGGGCTTATACATAGCCAAAAAATTATGTACCAAACTAGGTCATAAAATAGAGATAGAATCTGAAGAAAAAGAATATACCATTGTCAAAATAACCTTTGGTAAAAATAAACTTTATCACCCAGAAGACTAACCTTACAAAAAAGTAATATACTGTAATATTAAAATTACGACAAATATCCTATTATCTAGTATTATTAATTACGAAAGGAAGGAAAATAATATGGAAAATATACTAAAAATAGAAAATATTGAAAAATACTATGGAAGTAAATCAAGTTTAACCAAAGCCATAGATAACATATCATTTGAAGTAGAAAAAGGAGAATTTGTCGCTATCATGGGTTCTTCAGGTTCAGGTAAAACAACATTACTAAATTGTATATCTACAATTGATAAAGTAACCGCCGGCCATATTTTTGTAGGAGGAACTGACATAACAAAACTAAAAGGAAATGATTTAAATAAGTTTAGAAGAGAAGACTTAGGTTTCATCTTTCAAGACTTCAATTTATTAGATACCTTAACAGCCTATGAAAATATAGCACTAGCCTTATCAATTCAAAATGTAAGTCCCAAAGAAATAGATAAAAGAATAAAGAAAGTAGCAAGAGAACTAGATATCGAATCAGTACTAAAAAAATATCCTTACCAAATGAGTGGAGGGCAAAAACAAAGAGTAGCAGCAGCTCGTGCCATAATAACAAATCCATGCTTAGTACTCGCAGACGAGCCAACCGGAGCTCTAGATTCCAAGTCTTCAAAAATGCTTCTAGAAAAACTAACCTACCTAAATAATAACCTAGGAGCAACTATTCTAATGGTAACCCATGACGCTTATGCCGCAAGTTACGCTACCAGAATAATCTTCATAAAAGATGGTAAAATATATAACGAAATTCGTAAAGGAAATGATACCAGAAAAGAATTCTTTGATAAAATAATAGATGTCGTAACCTTACTAGGAGGAGACATAAATGATGCTCTTTAAATTGTCTATAAAAAACATAACCAAAAGTATCAAAGATTATGCTATCTATTTCTTTACTTTAGTACTAGGAGTAGCTATTTTCTATGTTTTCAATGCTATAGATAGTCAAACAGTAATGCTAAATGTATCATCATCAACAAGTGAAATAATAAGACTAATGACCACCATTCTAGGAGGAGTAAGTGTCTTTGTTTCATTCATTCTAGGATTTCTAATAATCTATGCCAGTCGTTTTCTCATAAAAAAAAGAAACAAAGAATTTGGAATCTACTTAACCTTAGGAATGTCCAAAAGAAAAATATCTCTAATACTTTTCTTTGAAACTCTTATAATAGGAGTTATCTCTTTAGGAGTTGGCCTAGCCCTAGGAATAGTTTTATCACAACTAATGAGTATCTTAGTAGCCAATATGTTTGAAGCAGACCTAACAAAATTTCAGTTTACATTTTCATCTTCAGCAGCCTTAAAAGCCTTATTATACTTTAGCATAATGTATCTAATAGTAATGATATTTAACACCATAATTGTAAATAAATGTAAACTAATAGATCTATTACATGGTAATAAAAAATCAGAAAAAGTAAAATTAAAAAATCCTATCATTTGCACTATAGTATTTATAATTGCGGTCATAGCACTATCATATGCTTACTATCTAGTAACAGATGTTTTTGGTACTTCACCACTTATGAATACTATAAGTGGGATATTAATACCAATAGCCCTAGGTTGTATATCAACATTTCTAATATTTTGGTCACTATCAGGTCTAATCCTAAAGATAGTAATGCATCTAAAAAAATACTACTACAAAGGACTAAATAGTTTTACCGTTCGTCAAATAAGTAGCAAAATAAATACCACTGTCTTTTCAATGACAATAATATGCCTAATGTTATTCTTTACCATATGTATCTTTTCCTCAGCATTATCTATAAAGAACTCCTTATCAGGTAATCTAAAAGATTTAGCTCCCGTTGATATTCAGTTTTCAAAATTACAAGAACCATTATCTAAAGAAGAACAAGAAAACTTTTCAAAAGAGATAATAGAGGATTATAACACCACTGTCAAAGATACCTTACAAAGATTAGATGTATACAAGTATCTAAAAGATGTAGTAGACATAAATATATATAGATTAGAAGAAATAACCCTAAAAGATTCTTTTGGAGATCAAATAGAACAAATAGGCAAAGATTATCCCACACTAGCTTATAACGTAAGAGAAGACTTAGTAAAATTAAGTGACTACAATCGTCTAGCAAAACTATATAACAAAAAAGAATTAACTCTAAAAGATAATGAATATGTAATTATATCTAACTATAAGATGATGGCGGATATTAGAAATATATCCCTAAAAAACAATACCAAACTAACTATAAATGGTAAAGACTACTATCCAAAATATCAAGAATGTCAAGATGGCATTATCGAACTAAGTGGAAGTGCTACTAATACAGGAGTAATAATATTACCAGATAATGCCTTAGAAGGTATTCATCCATATAAAAATGTCTTAGCAGCTAACTATCAAGCAGACACTAAAGAAGAAAAAGAAAATGTTGAAGATATAGTTAGTACTATAATAAATAACCATTTTAACAAAGATACCTTATTATCATATAATACTAAAATAGATATCTATGCATCATCTATAGGACTAGGAGCCATGGTAACATTTGTAGGACTATATCTAGGAATAATTTTCTTAATATCAAGTGCAGCTATTTTAGCCCTAAAAGAATTATCTGAAAGTACTGATAATAAAGAAAGATTTAATATGTTAAGAAAAATAGGAACTGATGAGAAAATGATTAACAAAGCCTTATTTAAACAGATAGCAGTATTCTTCCTATTCCCATTATTACTAGCTATAATTCACTCAATATTTGGAATAGAGTTTGCTAACTATATCTTAAAAACAATAGGAACAGAATCATTACTATCATCAATAATATTAACCGCAGTATTTCTAGTAGTAATCTATGGAGGATATTTCTTAGTAACATACTACTGTAGTAAAACCATAATAAAGGAGAGATAAGATGAGCTATTTAGTACCAATAAAAGCAGCTTTAATAATCTTTCCTTTTTTAGCCTTATTAATAACATTACCATATATAATATATGAATATCATCATTATGGATCAGTAAACAAATTAAGAACTTTAATAATATATTCTTTTATCTTATATCTAATGACAATCTACTTTTTAGTAATATTACCTCTTCCAACCAAAGAAGAAGTAATCAAAATGAAAGTGATTAATCCTCAGTTAATCCCATTAACATTCATAAAAGATATAGTAGAGGACCTAATAGAATTAAAACAAATAAACATTCTAAAAATAATAACTATACCTAGTATATATACTGTTATCTTTAATATAATAATGTTTATGCCATTAGGAGTCTATTTAAGATACTACTATAAATGCTCATTAAAGAAAACAATAATTATAAGCCTCTTAATATCACTATTCTTTGAATTAACTCAATTAACAGGACTATATTATATCTATCCTAGACCATATCGTAATTTTGATGTGGATGACCTATTAATAAACACACTAGGAGGTCTTCTGGGATATTTAATAATAAGTCCTATTCAAAAATATTTACCAGCAAGAGAAGATATCGATACCAAATCATTAAAAGAAGGACAAAAAGTATCTTCCTTAAGAAGAATAACACTCTTTCTAGGAGATATCTTTATCTATCTACTAATGATAATGTTAGTATCAATTTTAATAAATAATAAATATATAAATCTTTCACTAGCGGTTCTTTACTTTATTATCATTCCATATTTTAACCATAACCAAACTATCTTTGGAAGAATAATAAATGTATCATTGGAAGTACCAGATAAGAGATTACTTAGAATAACTTTAAGAAATATCTTTATATATTTATATTACTATGGAATATTTTCATTAGTGGTACATTTGGAAATGTTATTAGCTAAAAATATACCTAACTATTTATCAGTAATAATAGGATTAAATACATTTTTAATATTTATAATTTTCTATATATATAGTTTTATAAAAATATTAAAAAATAAGCAATTACTATATGATAAAGTATTAAATATAAAGTATGTAAGTACTATAAAAGTAAATAATGTAGAT
>OGGK01000560.1_pt1 | contig 34254 bp, 39 predicted proteins | sample 1571171 | NCBI WGS metagenome assembly OGGK01 (sample SAMEA2581958, study PRJEB24529) | metagenome | biome: Human gut stool | place: China | collected 2011 | reverse complement strand
CGGCTTTGGTGCCAAAGGCGTAGGCCTCCAGCTCGTTGTAGGTCAGGCTCAGCTGCTCCATGACCGTCTGCTCCGCCTGTTCCGAGGAACGGCCAAACAGCTTCTTCTTGGACAGCTTCAGCTGCTCCAGCAACCACTCATTTTGCAGCGTAAGGCTGGTGATGACCTGCGCCTGCTCCTGTTCGAGGGCGGCAAACTTTGCTTCCAGTCTTGCATGCGTCTCTTCCAGCTTGGCGCTCTTTGCTTCCAACTGCGCATTTTCCTGCTGCAAGCGCTCATATTCCGCACGGGAAATGGTCACCATTTCTTCCGTGTTGCTTGTCTGCATTTCTCTGTTTTCCATGAGGAAATTATACCACAAGGCAGAGAGAAAAGCCAGTATTTTCAATGGTTTTGGACATTCTTCCTTGCTCAGACTGTGCTCAATCCTGTCACCGGACGGTGGGCTTTCGGCTGTTCGATTTGCAGTCCCTCCATGAGCCAGCGGTACTGCTGCGGCGTTAAAGTCTTCACCTCAGATTCTGAGCGCGGCCATTGGTACGCGCCCTGTTCCAGTCGCTTGTACAGCAGGATAAAGCCATCTTTTTCCCAGTACAAGCCCTTGATACGGTCCCGCCGCCGTCCGCAGAACAAAAATAATGTGTTGGTAAACGGATCCAACTCAAACTGCTGCTGGACGAGCCGCGCCAGACCATCTATGCCTTTACGCAGATCCGTGTAGCCGCAGGCAATATAGACTTGATCTGCACCGGTGAAGTCGTTCAGCATAGGCGCAGGAGCTCCACCAGCAGTCTCAGCTGTTCCGCGTCACAACCGGGGTAAATGTCCAGACTGGCCTTCCCAATATGCAGTGTGGCGCAACGTTCCGCTACGTTGCGAGACATTTTCTTCGGTTCCGGCAGCTCCGCAAAGGTCACGGCCGTTGATGGCGGTGCTCCGTTTTTCCGTACACCTGTCAACAGTTCACGTTCCCAACGGTAATAGGTGGCTGTCGTAACACCCCGCTGCCGGCACCATTCACTTACAGAGAGACCGCTGCCCCTGCATTCCTGTATAGACATGCTCCATTCCTGCTTCTTGGCTTCATGTTTCAGCTCATTGCTCGTCATTTACTTCACACCCTGAACATTATAGTGGTGGAAAGTTTCACAACTCCCCACCACTATTGTCCCATGTCTGTCCAGCCGCTGCCTGCTTTGACGGTTACGATGCCGACGAGCTCACAAAGGAATAATAGCGGCATAAATCAGGCGGCGGTAAGCAATCGTGCTTATCGCCGCCTTTGATACTACAGAGACGGCAAATGGTCGTTACTTGTGGTATCGGTTTTCAACTTAATTTTCAAAAATGACGGAAGATGAGTCTTCCTCTCCATATGAATATGCACCAGCATCTAAGCCGTCTGACAACTCGTCAGGAACAAATGAAGCATTTACAATGAATTTTAGCTCTCCGTCGATGTTCCCTACAAAGTAATAGACACGGGTATATTCTTCTGGTGCAAAATCCGTCTTAATAAGGACATTATACTCATAGAGTTTATCATTGATTTTCGTCGAAGATTCGATTTCGTAGCTAATTAACCGCATATTTGATTGCTCGTGAGCAAGTCTGAGATCATCATTAGGGAAGTAAGCATATTCAGAACTCTTTTGTGGACTTTCCTTTGCCGCCTCGAGATACAATTCCAACTGTTGCTGATAATCCTCTCCTTCATTTGATTTACCTGTATTTTTGATAAATATTATAAAAATGAGGAGGAGTGCAAGTACGAGGAATAATATAATTGTTCCCGTGCGTTTTGAGTTTTCTTTCTTCATGTTACAGTTATCCTTTCTGTTGAGATTTATAGTTCGAACAGCCATGGCCTTAACGCCTCACTGTGCTTATCGCCGCCTTTGATACTGCAGAGATGGCGTGCCGATGATTAGAGGTAAATTGATAACTATTGCCAAATAGTTATCCGCTCATATTTTCTATGTAATCCTGCTTTTCAAAAATGCATACGATACCAGTACCATTTCCCGAGGATTTTTTCCGTGTACTCGAAGTTATCTCCATCGGATTCATGTCAGCTCCAACTGCCGCCGTCAAATTGAAAACTCATGCTTGTCCCCTGGAACCCGAACGGAACATCCTCATCGGAGTAATAAAAGCCTTCATAGACGGTTTCTGAACCGAATCCGCTGCTGAATGTGGAAAACTCAATCATCCCGCATTCAGGATAATAACGAACATCTCTCCTCTTGTATCGGTCATCAGGGATAGCCCCTGTCTGAATAACTTCTGCAGCGAATTCTTCAAGATGCGTATAATTGCATCGGACATACAGGTAGGTTCCAAGTTTGGAGGCCTTTCCCGATATGATCAGCATTGCAAAAATAAGGCAAAGACACAGAACGATGATTTTTCCTCTTTGAGCTTTCACGTAGTATCTCCTCTCTGTAGCTTTTTCGCGTGTAACTGCTTTAATACCTCATACCCCTTATATACGACATACACCACCGTTTGACATATAAACAGCCACATCGAAGCAAATGCTAAAATCGAAGAAATTATCATTATCTGTGACACATTGACCTGCCACAGAAGTTCTCCAACTCCCCATAGGATCAGCGAAAGCAGCATCATTCTGCGGTAACGCCACTTGTCCTTTTTCTCCGTACACAGCCGCCACGCAGAAAACGCAAGCAGTAGGATGATCGTTCCCCCAAAGATGGGGACAATCCATCGTTCATCTGACTGCAATGAGAAAAGCACGGAAAAGGTTTTGAATATCACAGGATACTTCATGTTCGTTCCTCCTAACTTATTGTAACGCTGCGAACTGAAAAGGCTTACTGGAATCGATATGGCAAGAACTTCGTTTAATATTCGCTTACTCGTTCGGCGGGATCACGGTCTGACCGGTTGCATAGATATGGGAGATAATGAGGTCTTGCTGTGCAATAAGAGACTGATAGGCTTCTGCCAGCATAGGATCTGATTCGCTATATTCGACATCACTCGGTGTTCTGAGCAGATAGGTATAGTTTTCCGTTTGCGCGACGACAACGCTGTGCCCTGCAATGACCGGCGGGTTGTCCTCGCTCCATTCGCCGGGGTAGCAGTCAATAAAGAAAAGAATGCCGCCCTCGCCGTTATCATGGGTTGGCTTGTGATAAAAGGTGATACAATTTCCCCCGTTTTGGTGGTGAAGGCCGTATTCTTCTTCAACTTCAACTTGCCCCATCCAATTCAGCGGCATCTCCATAGAAAAACCCAGCTGATGATTCACATAGAGAATTGAGGATGGTTCCTCAGCCGATGCAGACTGATTTGGGATAGTATCCGCTCCGTTTGTTTGATCCTGTACTTCGTTTTTTTCTGAACATCCACTCAAACATAATGTGAGTACCAGAAGCATGACGATCCCTACAGAAAAGAGCAGAGAATTCTTTTGCTTCAATGCTTTTAGGTAATGTTTCATTTGCAATCTCCATATAATCACTGCTTTCAAAATAGCATGAGCTAAAGGGCTTACTGGAACCGGTAGCCTTGCGTGGTCAGCGCACTGAGGTAGGCCAGATATATTTCGCGCTGATCAAAATAGATAAGCTCACTATTATCCACCTCATGAAATGAGACTATTTTCTCCGCCTCATCTATCCACACCAAATACTCCTTCATATGTCCCTCCCGATCTTGTTATGGCATTTCGCTTCAAGACACTTTTACAGCGCAGCTTCCGTGAAACACCGATACCTTCTTACGCAGGTATCATCGTCAGCGTATAGTTTGCGGTGCGGATCACGATCTGCGTTACAGCGCTCTTTGCTGTATCGACGCTTACACTCGCGGTGTAGCCGGTAAAGCCATCGCTTGCAAACGTGATTGCCAGCTCCCATGTTTCCGCGCTGCCCGACGAGGAAACACGCTTTGCGTCCGTGATATGATTGCTGCGTGCTCCGGTGAACTGGCAGTCAAGGAAGCATTTGCCGATGTAGACTTTCTCCGACGATTCATTGACTTCAAACGGGTCGCCAAGTCCACCGCCGTTGCCGGAAACGCCGATTTGTTCGTCACTTGCAAAACCACCATTTACGGCATAGTAATTTGCAAAATAGCTGATGCCGTTATCAAAAAACGGGAAAGGAGTTGCGGTAAGCTCGACCTTGCTGCCAGATGTACTTTTCTCTACGCTGAGCGTTGCATCAAAGCTCGTGCGCTCTTTCGGACCGGTAATTGTACCGCGGTAGCTGCCGCCCGAAGCGTATCCCGCATTCAAAATCGAGAGCGCCGAATCAAGCGTACCGCTACCAGTTCCCGGTTCAACCGGAGCAGGGGCAGGGGCTGAACTGGTATCGATACGTAATCCGTTCACAGCATCCCACTGATAGCTCCAGCCGAAAGAGTCGACCGCATAAGCCCATGTGAGCGGGAAATAGGTGATTCCGTTGTAATTGAAAATGGGATACTTTTCTTCCTTGTTATTGATCTGTGCGCCATTAACGCTGATCTTATAGCTGGGAAGCGTAACAGAAACGCTGCCGCTTTGCTTTTTTCCTGTCTCAGCAGCATAAGCCGTGCGTGCGCCGCCGGCCGTGATATCCAATGTCTTGCTTCCATTGTTCCAGTCAGCGCTCACACCCATGAATCGGCTGAGATGATATGTCATGGGAAAGTAAGTGATGTTGCTGTAAATCAGAAGCGGATACTTGGCAGTTTTATTATCAATGACCTGACCGTTGAGCGTTACCTTACCAGTAACAACGCTTGCGCGTATTGCCGCCTCGGCGGTAGGGATGGCACTCAAGGCCACCGTAACGCAGCACGCTATTGCAAGTAGAGACTGAATGATCCTCTTTTTCATGATTAAACCTCCTCGTTTTGTATAACTACTTTTTGATAATTCTTCGTTTTGCAGTATTTCCTGTAGTACTGCTTGTAACTTGCATCTTAGTACTTAACAAGTTTTCAATCGTTGTTGGACCTTGATTTTTACTTTTACAAAACACCCCCTTTCGTCGTTCGTCGAATTGATTTTGCTGCTTTATAAATGCATCAGGCGGTCGATTTCTTACATAATTTTTGTTTTTTGACATTTCAGCCAATTAGATTGTTGCCTCTTTGTGCAAAGTTTCAACTTGAGTTCTGGGACTTGTTTTATCTGCCAAACGATGCTTATAATCATTTCGCGGGGTATTTCACCTCGTGAGGAGGTTGTCCATGCTATCGTACTTACTCGCTGCGCTGGAAAGCGAAGAAGATAAGCGCAGATTTACAGAATTATACGAAGAAAATCATGTGCGTGCCGAGCAGACGGCACTCCGCATTTTGAGAGATCCGCATGATGCCGAAGATGCCGTGCAGAACGCTTTTTTGCAGGTGATCCATCATTTTGATGAGATTTCCGAAATTCCTTGTAAGAAATTAGGCTTCTGGATCATCTCTATAGTGAAAAACGAAGCACTTATGATTCTGAGACGCAAACAGAAGGAGCTGCCGCAAGAGGATTGGGATACTTTTTCGGCAGATGTCAGCAATCCAACAAGCTATAACGAGCTTGTCCGGCTATTCTCTCAGCTTCCCACCACCTATCGGGCGGCGCTGGAAATGCGGCTGATCAACGGCTACTCCGGCAAGGAAATTGCACAGCATCTTGGGATCTCAGAGTCCGCGGTCAATACGCGCATTTCTCGTGGTCGCGCGCTGCTTCGTGAAATTGCAGTCGAGGAGGGATTTCACATATGACAGAGCAGGAACTCGACCTTTTCATGCGTAATGTGCTGTTGGATGCCATTGCACTGGACGAAGAAACGAATACAGAGACGATCCCGTATACGCCGTCGCTGCATCATCAGAAGCAGATCAAGGCAATGCTCAAGAGCCCTCTGCGCTGGGCGCGTGATCGAAAGCAGCCTGTTTGGAAAAGAGCCTTAAAGCGGGTCGCTGTCATACTGCTGGTAATCTCGCTTGCATTTGGTAGCCTGATGGTCATTAGCCCAACTGCTCGCGCAACATTTATCCGCTGGGTCACAGAATGGTATGAGACGCATATAGTGTTTCGCTATGCTGGTGATGATGTTCAGGGCAAGATGCCACAGTATGAAATCGGAGAATTGCCGGACGGCTTTTCAGAGAATCCCCAAAAAGGCTTTTGTACTGCGGGTATGTCCGTCCATTATTATGAGGACAAAGACGGCGAAGCGATTGTGCTTAGATATATTTATATGCAGCAAGGTTCTATGAGTGGAGTTGACACAGAAAATTCAGATATTATTTCAGTTTCCGTAAATGGGTGCGATGGATACCTAATCATTCCAAAAGAAGCAGGGTGCAATAATACAATTACATGGTCTGACGCAGAGAGTAATCTGCATTTTACTATTGATGCACCTCTTGGAAAAAACGATATTTTGCACATAGCAGAAAGCGTGTATTTAGTCAAAACGACAAAGTAGAAATGTTTTCTGAAAAAGGAGAACTATGTAAAGATCTGCAGCTTCTATAGTTGCTTTGAAAATCGGTCAGATCAAATTCCGGGCGGGAACATCCTTGCAAGATGTTCCCGCCCTCTTGTACCCATTTCCACTGCACGACTTTGCACCTCAATTTTACCGTCGTGCTGACGGGCATCCATTCGCTGCAGCCGATGTCAACAGAATCCTTTTCAAGATCAGTCGGCTGCATTAAGCCTCACGGGCATTGGCGGGAAAGATTATTTGATTATCTGGCAATCGGTCTACTACTCTGCGACCTGTATCATTTCTCCCTGCGGCTGCGCGCAAGGCTGACAAAATAGCATCCCACGACGGCCAGATAGACGAGGAACGAGCCGAGGCCGCTCCCCTCCCGAATATAAGAGCCCCAGAGCATGGGAGCACAGTATTGCCCTACTCCCTCGCTGATGATCCTGTCGCCCATAGTGGCTAAGAAAATGAGCGCGGACATAAGTGCATAGGCGACCGTAAACGGCGCGAGATAGGATTTTTTGCAGTACAGCGTTAACCAGAGCAGAAGAAGCGTGATTACGACGCAGACGAGGCTCTGGAAAAACAGCAGCATCCCGATTTGGTATTTCGGCGAAGAGAGCAAATGGCCGTAAGAAGTGCCTTCTTCAATCATGTTCATCCAGAAGCCGGACGTCATGCACTCATGAACATATGTGATCAGGGGCGAGCCTCCGGACGGAGAGACGAGAGACAGTTGCGAGCGGATCGCGAGGGTGAAGAAAAGTGGAACGAGAATCGCGAGGAAGAGCGCGGCGAACAAAAGCATTTTGCGCGCTTGTATGATACCTGACGATTGCATGTTCAGGGTTCTCCTCTCTGTAAAGTCATTTTGTTTCATGAACAGCATGCATAGAGCAGGCTCTTTATCTCAGTATGTAGGACAGTTGATTTGGTTTGCGATAAGGCTATTGTTACATTGCAAGCATCAAAACTAATGTGCCGTATCGGAATATAGGAGCGCTGCTTTATTGGCCTTCATTGCTCCTGTCGCATACTCCTGTTCAGTAAAGAACAAAACACCTACAGGAACATCATCTTTATAATAAAATCGAACCTGGAATATTACGTTTGCGGCCACATTGAGCTGGACGGATACTTTGTTGGCATACCCATATGCATGAACATCAGCTTCTGAGCAATCAATTCCATAGACCTTTTTAACAAAGGCTTTAGCTGTCTCTACCATCTCCGTATTAAATTGGAAATCTTCATTTTTTTCGATGAATACCTGTTCTTCTTCATTTGAGTGGCAGAAATGGTAAAGAGTCTGAGGAAAGTCATAGCCCTTGTAGAAGTCCACGGTGAAAGAATCATCTTCATCTTTCAGGTATTGAAAGCTCAGCATATCATCTTCTTGCGTGATGATCGGTGAGCATTCTTTTGCATCAAAAGAAAAAGCGGACTGCAGATATTTTTCTGCCAAAGCTTCTGTATCTTCTGACAGAACGCTGATGCACAGTTCTCGAATCGAATCATCGTAAGTCGGTTGAATGAGAAGCTTTTTTTCCGCGATGCTCCCATCTTTGAACTTGACATTGACGGTAATATTGATTACTTTGGCCGTCCATTGACCATTAACATTGTCGATTCTATACTCAAGGTACATTTCTGTAGAATCTTGATTGCCATAATTAACGGTATAACTATTTCCTACATACGAATATGCATGAGTGCCGTTGGAGGAACGACGCGTTGCATACACAGGGAACTCATCGTTTACCGGAGAAGGAGTTATGGTTTGGGTAGCAAACCATGCATTATTCTGGCTTAACTCAGCCATGTTGGCAGCATTTACCTCATTATTGATCGTATAGGTAATCGTATCGATATTTTCATTTTCGCAGATGATGTGGAACAAAGAGCTTGATCTTCCATGCCCGGTACCTTCGTCATAAGTGGCATAGGAGCCTGAACCAATTTCCATATCATCCAAGAGCGCAACAGGTGTTTCTCCAAGTTCATAGCCCGTTCCATCAGCAGCATAGGCAGTCATTACAAGGGAGAGGGACAATGTCGGCTTTCGGCCAAGCTGAAGCACTCCAGCCAAAACTAAGCATAGGCAGGCGGCAACAATACCCCATTTCACACCGTGGTGCTTTGATTTTGAACTTTTAGGAGGTGCGGCTTCCGCAATATAGTCATCGTTTACTTGACCAAGAAGATTCAGAATTCTTTTTTCTTTCATATGTCAATACCTTCTTTCTCTAAAATGTTTCGGAGCGCATTTCTTGAGCGCATTAAGGACATTTTTACTTTGCTCTCACTAATCGAATGATTTGCGGCTATTTCTTTTACAGAGCACAGATACCAATATCGCCGCAGAAAAATAATCCTCTGCTCTTTAGGTAGTCCTGCGAGAAAGTGATTGAGGACTTCTATCAATGCTAAATCATCAGCGATTTTTTCTGTATTGTCCACGTCTGGAACACACTCTTGCAATTCCTCCAAAACAAATGATATCTGACCAGAACCCCGCTTTTCGGCATTAAGATATTCCCACTTATTCAAAGCAAGGTTGCGAGTGATTTTGCCAAGAAATGTGGACAACCGTGTTGGCCGGTGTGTCGGTATAGCCCCCCACGCTTTGAGATATGTATCATTGACGCATTCTTCGCTATCTTCATAGTTTTGCAGGATATTGTAGGCAATTTTTGAGCAGTACTTCCCATATTTGCTGGCGGCCGCAACTATTGCTGCTTCGGATCGCTGCCAAAACAAATCTACTATTTGTTTATCTTCCATGTATGCCTCCTTTCCTCCGTGATAAGGCCTTTCACTTAAATACACAGAATAACCACCTGTGTGGTCACATTTAATTACAGGCGGGAACATCTTTGCAAGATGTCCCCGCCCTCTTATGCCTACCCGGAGACGGGCAGTTCGGCAGCGGAAAGAGAAATACGTGCGTTATAGAAATCGGTTTCCTCTACACCGTCCCACTCGCCGATGAGCTGCATATCTGCCTGATTCGGCGTGGTGAAGGCATCAAAACGCCAGCCTGCATCAGTATAGATCAGAGTGACCGGATAGGTGCGCGTGTACTCATAGCTTGTTTCCAGCCGCTTGTCGCGCTCATCATCGGTTTCGTCCCAGCGTGGATAGGGATAAGAGTAGTGCGCCGTCACCGTGAAGTCGATACGATCATCCGTCCGTGAGGTCAGAGTATATTCATCTGGAATGTTGCTGTTGTAATATTGGTCGCCGTAGGCGCAGTCGAGGATAAAAAGCCGACCGTCGTGTTCAATGTAGATTGGTGCGTTGCCGTCGTCATTGCAGGTAGACCAGAACGTATCGGTGAACAGCGCGTGGATAACGCGGTCAAAGTCAGCCCAGGACTGCCAACGGCTGTGGGAGCTGATATAGGTATAGTCGGAGCCATCCGGCGTGTACTCGTCGTACTCGGTTTGGCCGCCTGCGGCGGGGAAGGCGTCGTCGATGCCGGTCGTTTCACCGTCAAACATCGCGCTATAGAGCGCAAACGCCTGCCTGTAAAGTGTTTGCTGTTCCGCCGTCAGGAAATCCGGCGCGGCGCGAAGCCGCGCAGCATCATCCAGCGGAAGGTCGGTATCGGTCAAATAATAATCTGTAGGCTTTGATTGATCGGATGTATCCGGCTTTGCTGTGCAGCCTGCAAGCAGCAGGAGCAATACCGCAAGCGCGGTGGGAAATAGACGTTTCATCATGGTGCTTGTCCTCTTGATGTTAGATTTGAGCATGGCCCTTGCACTTTTTATTCGGGGATATATACTTCCGCAGGACGTCCGTGCCAGGGATTCACCCAGCCGGAGGTCCCGTCCTGATAATACATGGTGACATTTTCGGTGGAATCAAATACATAATTGGCTTGCTGCGGTGCATCGCCCTTGAAGTAGACCGCACGCAAGTTTGGACAGTCGCAAAAAGCACAGTTGCGCAGGAGTGTAATGCTGGAAGGGATCGTCACCGTCTCCAACGAAGTGCAGCCGTAAAAGGCGTTGTCCTGAATTTCTGTCACACCATCCGGAATCACCACAGCGGTTATGCTCGCGCAGCCTTCAAACGCTCCCGTCGTACCCATGACGTTTCCAATCGCGGAAACAGTTTTTCCGCCGATCTGTGAGGGAATCACAATATCTGTTTCAGTACCGATATACCGGCTAATGGTAACTGTGCCATCCTCGTTTTCCGTTATTTCAAAGTTTGCGGCATCGGTGACAGATCCCTGCGGAGAATCGCCATTGGCTTTGTTCTCCTGCACATCGGATGTCATTTCTCTATTTTCTATTGGAGTGGACGGCTGGTCATCGGCTTCCAGCGTGCTCTGTGTGCTGCTGCATGAACTTAGTGTTATAAGGAGAGCAGTACTTACGGCGATGACCGAAAGTCTCGAAATTTGGCGCATGATAAAAGGCCTCCTGCATATTCTGAAATGAAAAATTAAGGTGATGGAATGTAGAGAGATCCCGGCAGCACTATCGGAGTGAGCTTTGAAAGATCGAAGCTGTCAGCCAGTTCTTCAAGCAGATCCCGCGTCAAGCCGTCGGTACTTCCCGCCAAAATAGTGATGGTCACAAAGCTGTCCGGCAAATCAGCCAGAATTAGTGCTCTGCCAGGGCCGAGCGCCAATGTGGCCGATATGCCGCGTGATGTTTGATACTGCCATTCCTGATAACTCATTGCATCGATAACATTGAGTGTAAGGATTTGCTCATTGCACGCAATGTAAGCGGACTATGAGATTTTGACCTGTTCTGCGACGGAGACAAGCTCGTCCGGCGAGAGCTTGAAGCTCCGAAAGTTGATGAGCCAACCGTTTTCTTCATCAATCTGAAAGATGTAGGCCTCTGTACCGGTTTCTCCCGCGCATTCCTGGTCCTCACCCCAGTAAAGCGTAGCATCCTTACCGTAAAGCGTGATGGACTTTGACTCTGCATCGTCAGCAATTTCAAAGCCTCCTACTAAGCCGTCTCTAATGGCCACGACGGTGATTGAAATGATCTCACCGTTGTTGCCGAAAAATGTAGCGCCACTGGCAAAATCGACCCGGTAGCAGCCTTCCGGATCAAGACGATAGGTCTCTTCCAGCGCCGAGTAGTCGATTTTACCGGCGATATAGGATCCGGCTGGCTCATCTCCCTCGACACGGAACGTGGCGTGGTCGGAGAAGATTTCAACCAGGACATTCAGCGTGTTCTCACGAAGTGATGGCGAGAACGCCAGCGCCGACGTGAACAAAAGCACGGAGATGAGGGCCGCGACGAGGACGATTCGCAGTACGCAGGAAGGCTTGCGCTTTTTGGACCGTTCATAGGTCAGCGCCTCTTCGATGAACTCATCGTCGATCCCATTCATTGCGCTGGAGAATTTCTGAGCCAATGTCAACAAGCCAAAACACCCCTTTCTGCAAGATGCGTTTGTAATTGCTTACGAATTCGGGAAAGCCGGACAGAGACGTTCTTTTCCGTCAGACCGGTTCGGGCTGCGATTTCTACATAGCTATCGGAGAACCAGTAGCGCCGCAGGAAGATCACGCGGTTTTCCTGTGACAAGTCCCTGAGAAAGTCTTCAATGATCGCAATCAACTCTTTTTCCTCGAGAGAGTCTTCAACCGAGACTGAGGAAGAAAGGCAATTTTCCAATTCCTCCATTGTCGAGTCGTAATTGCTGTTTCGCTTGAGAGCTGTATTGGCCCGATAACGCATGATAGAAATATTCCGAACGATCTTGCAGACAAAGACGGACAGCGGATTGGGTCTGTGCGGAGGGATCGCATTCCAAACACCGAGATAGGCATCATTCACGCACTCCTCTGCGTCCTGCTGATCCTTCAAAATGCTGCGGGAAAGATTATGGCAAATCGCCCCATATTTGCCGTCCAGCGCTTCGATTGCAAGCTCAGAACGTGCAAAGAACAAATCAATGATCTTAATATCATCCACAAGGAATCACACCCTTCTATTTATTACCTTGCAAATTGGGGTGAAATACTACATCAAAGCAAGAATTTTTATCGGGAATTTTGGAAGATTCCCTGTTCTCTGCTGTCGTATTGCTGTCCCAACATAAAAAGCAATACGACCAGCAAGATTTTATTTCTTCACCCAGACCGGTTTTCGTTCCATTCTATAACAGATGTGCGGGGATATCAAACCCTTGAAGGATTTCGAAATATCTATAGTGTACGTGTATGGTTTGGCACGGAAAACAACCTATAATTTACATTGATGTACCACTTGAAGAACATTTTGCACATAGCTGAAAATATTTATTTGGCTAACTTGTCGAAAAATGAATGGCGCGTTATTCCTTGTAAGAATTTGTTCTCTTTTTACATCTATATATCAGACGTTAAAAGAATTATTGACTTATCCCATCAGCTCCTTTAGTATGGCTATTGATAAAACAAAATGATTTTTGCAGTGGAGGCATTCTCATGGAAAGAAGTGGAATAGACAAACTCAAAAAAGCCTGCATAATACTCCCATTGGTTGTTGCGGTCATATTCAATTCCAGTGTTGCGGCTATTGATCGTGAGAACAATTCTAAACTGAGTTGCGGAATAGATTCCTATTATGTGAAAGATATGATAGCTCAAGACGATCATATATGGCTTCTTTTGCATGATAGCTCGATAGACAAAGATGCAGTAGCCTGTATAAATGAAAAGACGCTTGAATTGCAGGCTTGCTATCGAAGCGGCGAAGATTTAGAAGATGAGATGATCATTCAGAATATGTCTGTCCAACCAAATGGTTCAGTTTGGCTTGACCTATTCTATCCGAAGAATCCAAAGGGTTTGCAATACAGCCTTTTTATTCTTCAAGACAATGTTAATGTGGCTGCGGCCAGTAATGTTGTCCTCTGCGAAAATGTTGCCTTATGGGAAAATGGAAGTTCGCTGTGTTACTGGGATAGCGATGAGATCGTCAAATCTGTGGACATTCCTGCTGGCACAGAGCCTTATGCGATTTCGGCATTGAATGGCAGGCCATGTTTTGTAGATGCCTATACTGGCAAGGTATTCCTTTTGAATGAACACGGAAAATGGATCAATCAGTACAGTATCCCAGTTAGCGATAATAAGGTTTTGCCCCAAGAATTTGTGAACTTTTACGCTTCCATGACAAGCTGCGGTAACGAGGTGTACTTGTCGTATCTTGTCGGCCCGGAAAAGAGCAATAGTCTGAACAGAGGCGGCCTTGTGAGGCTCAGCGACGGAAAAAGGCTGGGAGACACTGCCGGTTTGATCGTTCATGCCAAGAAGCAAAATGATGATTCTGTGCAGCTTTATATGACCAACGGTTTCTCCGACAATTCCAAGCTGAAAGAGTACCAACAGCTGTCTATTAAATCAGACACAATCACCGAAGCAAGGGCTTTCCAACAAGACGGCGACAATACGGCTATATATTTGCCGGCAGAGTGGCAGTATAGGGACAACCTCGGCCGTCTATGGGGATGGTCAGAGACAATTCGGAATAGTATTACCTGCATTGATACGGATAGCCTTACAGATACCGACAGCAAGTTCAGTGCGTCTACCGACTATTATGGCTTCCTGGACGCGGATGAGTCAGCATGGTATGGAAGTCAGCAACAGGGCGTTATAAAGTCAGTTGTCCAGTTGGGCATTATGAACGGATATACTGACGGTACATTTCACCCTATAGGCAATATCACACTGAGCGAAGCAATTAAAATGGCTGCTGTTGTCCATGCCACATGTAATAACCAGACAATCTCTTTTTCAGCATCAGATGGTGGTAAATGGTATGATGCCTATCTGAACTATTGTGTAAAAAATCGAATTGTCTCGAGCGACGAATATTCCAGCCTCGATGCTTACGCAACACGAGCGCAAATAGCACATATTTTCGCGAAAGCAACATCTGATTTTGCCGTTGTCAACGACATTGACTATGATTATATTCCTGACGTAAGCGAACGAAGCGAATACGCTGATGAGATACTTGCTCTTTACAGAGCAGGCATCTTGACCGGAGATGAAAGAACCAGAGCATTCAGACCATCTGACACCATTACACGTGCTGAAGCAGCTGCAATAATCTCGAGAGTAGCTTTGCCTACGACGCGAATCAAAATCGTTTAAAATGGGAAATGAAAAATTCTGTACCCTATGCAGAGGCACTGCAATGGAGCATGATCTGGAAAAGTAAGCGGTTACGGCATTGCCTATCTCTACAAGTCCTATAATGAGGCACGATTTCTGCATAGAATCTTGGAAACATTGTGAGCAAGTGAAATCCGAATTATTTGCGTTTATGGTTTAAACCATAAATGCCTCGAAGTAAGTTGGGATTCTATCTGTTATTGACACGTATTTTAGAGTCGGTTTGCTATCCTCATCAAATCTTCCATATACCGATACGTCATCGGAGCGCATTCTTGCAGCAACGATATAGCATTGGTATTTCCTGCGTACTTCACCCAGTAGGCAAAGCAGTCTGCGAAGTATTCTCTGGCGTTGGTTTTGGCATAGTCCCGCAGCGGCGCGGCGGCAGCTTCTGCACGAAAGAGCTGTTCATGCTCTGCGGGGAATCCCCGCGTCCAATCGAGAAAATGTCCAAATTCGTGGAGCGTCGCGCTGGCCTCCGCGATGTAAAGGGTTTTCTGGCTGTAGTTGGTGGCTCCAATGCAACTCATGTTCAGTTGCTTGCTGAGTTCGCTGATGTAGTCGAAGTCGACACGGTATGTCCAGCCGGCGACGTTGAAGGCGGCAAGCATCGGCTCCGGCACCTGCCGCAGCGCCACCAGGTAGTCATTGATGTTGACGCCTGCCGCGTTTACCAGAGCCACCGGCGCGGGCGGAGCCTCCACGGTGAAGGCGCGGGTCAGAATGGCGTGAAGGAGCATGGCAGCGTCCCTGCGGGTAACGATCTCATTTGCAGTGTTCGCCTCGCCGCAGAGCTGAAGCTCCTTCCCGATGCGGATGCAGTTTTCATAATCGGGCAGCGACACGCCGCCCGCATAGAGTACGCTGTCGTAAACGGGGATCTTGGCTGCGGCAAAGGCGCTTTTGAGCAGCGCTCCCCGGCATAGCTGGATATTGGGAGCGGAGAGTGCGGTTTCGTTCAGCCAGCCCTTCCGGTAGGATTGCTCCACAGCGCTTTGGCTCAGATCACTCCATGAGTTGCCCTCGACCTTCACATCATAGGCCCGGCAGAGCATCATCGCCCACTGCCGCACCGTCACCGGCGCATCCGGGGAGAAGTATCCGTTCCCCGTGCCTTGCGTGATCTCATGCTCCGCAAGATACATCACGCTTTCATAGCAGTCCGCAGTTTCCGGCAAGTCATCAAAGCCTGTGCAGGCAGCGGAAGCAGCTGTGGGCAGGATCACTGCCAGGACAAGGGTGCAGACAGCCAACGCTGTTCTTCTAACGATCATCTTCATAAGTTCCTCCATATTCTTGTTCTTTCTCTGTCCTGTATCCTCCGGTAGAGTAGGCTCTTCTGGATGCGCCATGGTGACGCTACCCTATGGACAGAATTTTGAAAGGGAAAACGTCACAGTCCCCCCTTGGCGGGAGGCTGTGACGTTTTGTGCTTTGTCAGCCGATATAAATTGCTCGTGAGACTGCCGTTGGAGCGGTGGCGGTTCTGCTTCTCAATGAGCTGCCTGCGCTCCAAATCTGCCAGAGCCCGCTGGACTGTCCGCGGCGAAAGTCCCAATTCTCGGGCGATGGTCTTGATCCCCGGCCAGCAGACACCGGAAACGTTTGCCCGGTCCCGAAGATAGATATAGACCGCCTTCTCCCGGTGGCTCAGATGCTCCTCAGCGTAAATAAAATTAAAATCGCTCATCTTTTATCACCCCGCATTGCATTGTAGGGTGTCTTCTCCGCAGCGTATTGTTTGCGAATGTTCGCTATCAGTTCCTTGCAGCCCGCATAGGCAACTCTGCGGACGACCGGCTTCGGCGTCGGACAGTCTTTTTCAAAGGTAATCCCCCAGTCAAGAAACAATCGTAGGCGTGTACGCATTGGGTGCGCGCCCGTCTTCATCACAACAAATTCTCCCTTGGGAACGGACTTGAGCTCGTCCGGCGTCATAAGAGGGCGCTCTATCATCTGAAGCGACTGGCTGCTCTCCTTGCCCTGACTGACGGAGCCGGACAGCACTGTCCGGCTGCCCAGCGCCGAGGAGAGCGCCTCCGCTGTCTTGCTCTGCGGTGCAAAGCCGCCAAAGATAGTGTCCTGGCAGTTGTCACACACGATTTCCGCGCCCTCTTTTCCGTAGTTCTTTTCCAGTTGGGCAAGGCTCTGGATGATGGGCACTAGCGTCAGACCTCGGGAACGTCCGGCGGAAAACAACGACAGCACGTCAAAGGGCGGCATGGTTCCCAGTTCATCGCAAAACAGCACCACGCGGTTTTTGAGCCTGCCGCCGGTTTCATCCGCCACGGAGAACAATTCGCGGGACAGATTTTGGATCATGAGCGCCGCGATGAAATTCTTTGCCGGATCTTCTTCCGGTAAAATCAGAAAGATGGCGCACTTCTCCGAGGCAAACATTTCGGCGTTGATGGGGCTGTCGTAGCAGATGACCTGCTCCAGTTCCGTATCCAGAAAGGCGTTGAGGCGGGACATGACGGTGGACATGACCGAAGCCATAGACTGATCCGCACTGGTGAGGGCTGCGCCTGCCAGCCACCGGGCCTTATGCTCCGGTGGCAATTCATCCATGAGCAGCTGAAAGCCATTCTTGCCTCTTGACTTCGGTACCGCCAGCAGATCCTGCACCAGCTTGAAGGCTGATACGATGTGCCGCTTCTCCGGCTCCCCATCCTTGGGTGGGGCGAACTCCGCCAGCAGAAGCACAATGGCAGTCAGCAAACCTTCCGCACTGTCGTAGAAGAAGGCATTCTCGCCGTATTGTGTAGCGTCGCCGTCCGGGTTGATGATAGTCTTGGCGAGGATCTTGGCGTATTTCTCTGCGCGCGCTCGGGCAGCGAGGTTCTCCGGATGCATGCGCGCAATATCCATGTAGTGATTCATCAGCGTCAGGAAATTGAAGCCGTCCGAGCGGGTTGGGTTGCGCAGGTCGATGACGGATACCTTGTAGCCGTAATACCGGGAGGCGATGGCACCGTAGTTGCGCGCCAAGTCTCCCTTGGTGTCCAGCGCCAGATAGCTCATACCGCTGGCGCTGGCATATTCCAGATTCGCATATAAAAAGTACGCTGTTTTACCCACACCGGAAGCTCCAATCATAAGGCAGTGGATATCATCGCTGTCCACCAGCGCACGGACATCCTGCTGATCTTCCACCACATTTTTGATTTTGGAAATTGCCGTTTTCTTTTTCTTCGGCTTTCGCTTTTCTTTTTTCCCTGCTGTAGGACGGCGGAGCCTCTCCAGCAGCTTGTGAGTGGCCTGTGAAATCGCGCCTTTTTTAGCTCTGCGCTTTCTGCCGCCCATGCTGCCGAGGATGATGCCCTGCACCGTGGGCAGATCCTCTCCCTTGCGCCAGCGGCGAGGGCGAAACGGGACCACATGATAGGTCGTGTGAATCTCCCTGGGCGTTGCCCACCGGGCTGTGCCGTGCTGACCGTCGCCGACAGTTTTGCTCTTGAAATTGTTGAGAGAATAATTCTTGGAGAGGAAGGGCACCACGAGCAAGAATGCCAGCAGTCCGCCGCCAAGCAAAATCAGGGGCCATACATTTTCGTTCATGTGTCTTTCTCCTTCCTCTCGAATTTGGCACAGAGATCGTCATTCCAGTCCTTGCGCACCGGGCAGAGACGCTCCACATCCAAGCCCATGTCTTCCAGCGTATCCGTCATACGGTCGCAGGCGTCATTGCCCGCGTTATCGTTGTCGAGACACAGATACACCATGTCCAGTTTCGGATTCTGCCGCAGCCGTTCCAGCGCCGGCTGGATGGAAGTTCCACAGCAGGCGACATAGCTGTGTTCCTGCCAGCCGTAGGGATAGAGGGTAATGTGGGACAGAAGGTCGATGGGGGCCTCGAACACATAGAGGGACTTGTCGGTCCCGCCTTTGTGGAAGCAATGCTCACTTGCGCTGCCCTCGATGTTCATGCGGAACACCTGTCCCTCGCTGTTGGTACTGCGGATGTGCGCGTGCTTGGCCTCACCGCTGTCATCCAGCCCCACGAAAACACAGTTGTGATGCTTGTCCTCGTAGAGCAGCTTTTCATGTACGAAGGCGGAAATAACCTCGCGGTCAATGTGGCGCTGACGCATGAGGTAGGCATACATACGACGCATGGTCCCGTAAGGCTCCGGCAGAGCGAAGGGCTTCGGAGTCTCCTTTGCGGGCTTTGCCTGCTCATACGATTTGTTATTTTTCCTGCCCAGCAAAAGCAAAACCGCCTCCTGATAAGGGAGGCGGTAATAGCGCTGGACGAAGCTGACGGCGTAGCCGCCGACGCGCGCGGAGTGATCAAACCATTTGTTGCCCCGCACGGTGATGCTGGGATCGTTGGGGGGACGGAACTCCCGGCCGGAGCGCACAGGTCGCTCGCCCTGGGCGCGCAGCAGCGACACGAGATTCGTGTTTTGCGCCCGCGCCTTTTCCTCCGGCGTGAAATAGATAAATTGGCTCATGATGTTTCCTTTCGGATCGTCGCTCTTTCTGTTGACAATATGTGTTTTATCACATATAATTAGTTGCAGAGAAAGCGTGGTGAATGTATGGACTACACTGTGGAATACTACGAGAAGGATGATGGCAGCAGACCTGCTGAAGAATTCATTCTCTCGCAGGATAATAAAATGCAGGCAAAAATATTTGCTGCATTGGAATTGCTCGAAAGCAAAGGCCCCGCCTTACGCGAGCCATATTCAAAGGTGCTGGATGACGGGATTTTCGAGGTTCGTGCGAAGCAAGGCTCGGATATCAGCAGGGTGCTTTACTTTTTCGTGGTGGGACGCAGAGTAATCCTCACCAATGGCTTTGTAAAAAAGACGATGAAAACCCCGCCGCGCGAGATAGAACGTGCCAAGCGGTATCGCGCAGACTTTAATCAAAAAAAGGAGGCATGATTTATGGGGAAGAATTTTCGTGAGACTTTGAACGAAAGAATGCAGGACCCTGCGTTCCGTGCGGAGTGGGATGCGCAGGAACCGGAACGTCAGATCATGCGCGCCATTGTTGAAGGCCGTGAGGAAAGCGGCATGACGCAAAAGCAGCTCTCCGACATTACCGGCATTACACAGGCTGATATCAGCAGGCTGGAAAGCGGAACGGCCAATCCATCTCTGCGGACGCTTAAGCGTCTTGCCGCAGGCATGGGAATGGCACTCAAGCTGGAATTCGTTCCGACGCAAACGCAGATCTGACTTCAAAAAAATGCTGCCGCAATTTTGATTGCGGCAGCATTTTTTATCTGAACGTCTGCTCCTCGTGATCATCCGGCTTGTGTCCCATTGCCAGCCGCTTGCGCTGCAATTCGTGGCGGCGTTTGCGGTCGATCTGCAAGCCGCGATGGATCTGGTCAATCTTGCTGTTGTCCTCAAAAATTCTGCTCATGTGATGCAACATCCGCACGACGTTTTCACCCACCGTGGGAGCATGGTGATCCGCTCCTGCCGGTGCGCTCCCTTTCTGCTGTTCGGGGTGAACTGACTGCTGAGAAAAAGCCGGTGCATCTTCAACCGCAGGCGGTGTGGTACCCTTAGATGCGGCATCATCAGAGGAGGCGGAATCATCTGGCGTGGCACTCGCCGCACGGTCAGATTTGGGCTGTGCCGACGTGAGAGATGCCGTGACCTCAGAGTTCTTTGGCGCGGCTTCTGCGGCATCCTTTTTGATGGTAGGTTCGCCCTGCGCGGAAGGTGTTCTCCGCGTGTCCGTGTACCGCTGCCGCTCCGCTATCCATTGCAGCGTTTCCTGAATGACCATGTTGCGGACGCTCCGGAACTCCTTTTGCCGGGAGAGCGGCAGGCGCTTGGGCGGCCGCTGATCGTAGTCCAGGCACACCTGCTCGTAGAGCGTCTGCCACGTTTCGTAGGCGGCGGACACCCGCTCGTCCTTCGCCAGCTCCTCCACGATGGCATCCACGATGGCCTTGACCCTTGGCGGCAGGTAGCCGTAGACCTTTCGACCCTTGACCGTCAGTAGGCGCTCTGCCAACTCCTCGGTGAGCTGCTCCAGACGCGGGTTATCCGACGTGCCATGCTCCAGCTGTGCGATGCACTCCACCATTGCCTTGCGGGTCTGTGCCTGCAACTCCTGCCGCGCGGTATCCTTTTGCTGGTAGATGTGCATCCGATCCGCGTGGTAGATCCGTCTGGCGAAGACGGATTTCATTTCCCGGATACCCTCTTTGGTGAGGTAGCCCTCCTTTGGATCTGCGGAGAAGATGATCATGTGGATATGCACCTGATTTGGCTTCTGGTGGAACGCGGCATACCAACGCAGGTTTTCCGGTCGGATCTTATACGCCTTTGCGATATCGCAGATGGAGGCGTTCACCAGAGCCTGCCAGTTTTCCGCGTTGTCATAGCCCAGCCGCTCTGCGTCCTCACGGCGCAGCGCCACCACCGGCGTCCATACATTTCCGGTGTGCTCCGCCACCTCCCGTACCGCCTGCGCGAGATTTTGTACCTTACCGTGAGCGTCCCACAGACCATGCTCACCGTCCTTCTGGACGCCGGGGCGATGGGAGATGTAGTCGATGAAATTTTCCTTTTGATCCAGCGCCTCCAGATAATTTTCCTGCACCTGCTGAATGAACGCGGAGGCGCTGCCCTGGGTGGGGTGATTCAGATATTCCTCGTACTCAATGAGTTCCCAGCAGGAGGGGAAGGACTTCAGCAGCCGCGCGATGAATTCCTGCTGCTTTTTTGTGGCGGGGAGTGTACTGCGCTCATCCGCCAGCAGCTCCACGCCGGGACGGGTGGCGACGTAGCGGGTGCGCTGGGCCAGCTTCGCGGCGTTCTGTCCGCCTTTGAGGTAGGGCGAGATCAGTACGATCCGGGCCATGTGTCATCCGGCTCTATGCGCCGCTGGCTCCGCACCGCGTTTTCAAAACTCACCTGACCATTGGTGCGCTTCACCTCATCCACCGCGTAGGCCCGCAGCTCCCGCGTGTGGATGGGATCAGTACGGAAGTGCGCGGCAATGGTGTGGCAGAGCATATTCAGCTCCACCGCGCACTTGAAGAGGATCGTCCGCAGACGGTTGTTGTTGTCGTCCAGCGTACCCTGAATAGCGGTGAGGATGGCTTGGGAGATATAGGCGGTGTTGTCCTCCGTGCCGAGATAGCCCATGTAGAACCGCAGGGCCTTTTCTACGAATTCATTGCGGCTGCGGCAGTTATCAGCTTTCAGCCAGCTGTCCATGCGGTCGATCATGTCGGGCGGGAGCCAGAATGTCGTTTTCTTTTTCACTTTTTCTTCCATCGGTGTTCTCCTTTCCCTGCCGTCGGTCAAAAGGGGCGCGAGTGCCGGAAACACCGTGCCTTTTTGGAAACCAGACTGCGGTTTTTCTGAAATGTGCTGAAATAGACTGCGCTTTGGAAAGCGCGAAAAAGCCCCGCACTGCGGGGCTTTGTGGGCGGGCCGCGGGCGCTTGCGACTGCGGCCCTTTATCTTGTTATATTTTCGAACGGGGATATCACCCCACAAAACACCTTCAAAACCGGTATCAACGCCCCTTGAGGGAGCGATGATATAATATCCTCATGCGGACAGAGAATTTCCTGCTTCTATCTTTGTAGCCAAGTCTACTGCGCACAGACTGGAACCTCTGCCCTGTGGGATGTCACTTATGAGCCGGATGTCGGGGCGATGAATCGCTTTCTTCTAATCTCGCAACAGGTTGTGACCTTCAGCAGCACGAGGAATGTCCGTAATTTGAACATGAGAGGAGCCTGCACTATGTACATCGTTGGGATCGACATCGCCAAGAGGAAGCACGAGGCAGCGGTGATTGACGGAGATGGCGCCGTCATCATCAAGCCGTTTTCCTTCACCAACAACTGCTCCGGGTACAATCGGCTGCTGGCCATGCTCGCCAAGGCCAAACTGCCGCTTGACGAGGTTTCCTTTGCAATGGAGGCCACCGGACACTACTGGCTCGCTCTTTTTACCAGACTTCAGAAGGAGGGCTTCCGTGTTCAGGTCATCAACCCGGTGCAGACCAACTCCATCCGCAGCTTCTATATCCGTCAGGCCAAAACAGATCCGCGGGACGCCCTGCTCATCGCGGAGGTGATTCGTTTCGGACACTTCTCCGAGTCTACCCTGCATCCCGAAAACATTTATGAGCTGCGGGAGCTGTGCCGTGGACGGCACGCCATCGTTTCCATGCAAGCGGATGTTAAGCGAAAGGTCGTTGCCCTGCTGGATCAGGTCTTTCCTGAATACGAAACAGCTTTTACCAATCTGTTTGGCGACACCTCCATGGCAATTTTGCAAACCTGCCCTACGCCAAAGGAATTATCCGAGATGCCGCTTGAAGAACTCTGCCATCTCATCGAAGTCTCCAGCCGCAAGCGCTTCCGCATGGTGAAAGCGCAGGAGCTTCAGGAGCTTGCGCGCAATTCCTTTGGCTTCGCCATGGCCGGCGACGTTTTCAGCACAATGATCCGACTCTATGCAAAGCACCTCGTTTTCTTGAAACAGCAGGTTCAAGAAATGGACCGCAAAATCGCTGAGATCATGGATACCCTGGACACGCCGATCACTACCATCACCGGCATCGGTCCGACCCTTGGCGCGTACATCCTCAGCGAGATCGGAGACATCGGCCGTTTTTCCTCCGCGGCAAAGCTTGCCGCCTACGCGGGGATCGATCCAACCATGCGGCAGTCCGGTGAATACAACGGCGTCAGAAACCGTATGTCCAAACGAGGCTCGCCTTATTTGCGGCACGCCATTTGGCTGGCGGCTTCATCGGCGGTGCTCCACGATCCGGCGCTGAAGCTTTATTTTCAGAAAAAACGAGATGAAGGGAAGCCCTACATGGCGTCCGTGGGCCACGCTTGCAGGAAGATGGTCTCCATCATTTATGCTGTTATGAGAGACAACAAGGCCTACACGCCCTATATCCCAAATGAGATTTCGGCTTGACAAATTATAGCCGGTCTGTGCTTTTATCGAACGGGTAAACAAGGGGCTACAATCTCCGAAACAGGGCATGGTCAGGAGGAAAAACTCACCCCTATATGACTCATTTCTCCTTTGTCGGAACAGTATTCGCAAGGATCTCTCACACATCGCCCACAAACGCCGCAACGCTCGCTTCAATGGGCTTTGGTGGGTAAACACGCCACCCCAGCCCCTAAACGCACACACAGCGGCACACAGGGCGAACGGCGCGGGGAACTGATCTGTGCAGCACATCCGAAAGCACAAAATCTGTGAAAATTCCTTCAAATTTGAGGCGGTGAAAACCGTGGGAGCAGAATAACAGCCGATGAACTGCGGCTGCCCGCCAAGGACGGGTTGACGCAGTTCATCGGCGCCGCGGGCCCGCAGGCACGCGCAGCCCCGCTGCTATACCTCGCTTCGCACCGATGGGTCCCACGGTTTTTTCGGTCACAGCAACAGGACGCAGAGAAACATATCTGCTGTTTCACACGCTGGTCTGCTCCATGCGTCTTGCCACTCGCTGCCGTTCCTTTGCTCTGTCCACAGCATCCATCTGCCGCTGATAAAATTCCCCGATGGAAAACTGGATCGGCAGGATCGTGTAGAGCAGACTTCCGTTTTGCTTGCGCCCGCCCTGCGTGATAATGCTGGTGCGCTCCGTGACGATGAGCCCGCGTTCCTCCAACTCCTGCACATATTTTCGCACGGTGTTGTTGCTCATACCCACCGCCTTGCCGATGGTGGCATAGCTGGGATGGCACTGGTAGGTTCTGCGATCTTCGATGCGGAGCAGGTAACCGTAGACAGCGATCGCGCCGTGAGACAGACCCAGCTGATAGATCTCATTGGGCAGAGGAAAATAGTTCTTGACCGGATCGCGCTTTGTCCAAGTTCTCATCTGGCACCTCCAGTCTGCCGCTCTACCCACTGTTGGAATTTATCCTTGGGCACCACGAACCGACTGCCGATGCGCACAGACGGAAAGACTTCTTCGTGCATCAGCTCGTAGGCACTGGAGATGGACACGCCCAGCACCTTTGCCACCAGTTCCGCGTTGAGGAACAGCGGCAATTCATCGTAGCTGTGATAGGTTGATATTTTCAAAATCGTTACCTCCAATAGAATTCAGAGAAAAATTACTTGCGTTTCGGAGGTCCCTCTGTTAGACTGTTTGCAGATGGAGTCTGCGTTTTCCGAAACGCGGCGCGCCGCTGGACTGCTGCAACAGTTCAGCGGTTTTCCTTTTTGTAGGAACGATGTATGTTTCTTCCCCCTTTCTTTGTTCTCTGCCACGCACCGTACCCGTTCCTGCCCTGCGGCCTTGTTTGACCTGCACGGCGTTTTCGCTGCCTTGGTACGCTCGACCGCTTTGCCGCGGCGTCCTGGCGTTACTTCTCCGGCGTGTATCATCTCCGGTGATGGGTATTCAGTTGTCGAGGTGCTTTTTCGGACTTGTGACCGTCTTTTTCATTGACAATCCGCAGTCTCCGTGTTAGACTAACTATAAATTACTTTTGACAGTCTTTCCGTGATCGTATGGTAACATACTTTTCATTCCTTGTCAAGACTGCCTCTATTTCTATATTACGATTGTCTATTTTGAGGTGATCTGCCATGTGGTATGCCAAAATGTACTTCTCTGAGGGCAGAGAGATTTTCCAGTATGATTCCCTTGGTACGCAAGGCGTTCCGGACGTCCAGAAGGAGTTCCCCTTTCTGGAAAGCCTCCTCTCCTTTCAGGAACTGGACTGCGCGGAAGTGACACCGATGCTGCAGAGCGCCACGGATAACTGGAGCCGGTTTATCGCAGAGGATGACAGGGACGCACTTGAGAATGTCAGGAGAAAACTGTGGAGGTTAGCCTCCATACACATTTATTTTCGACTTCTCTATGTTCACTGCCGCTACCGCCAGTCAGCGATGTACATTCAAAATGACCGAGGCAGTGCGGAGGATGCGCAGATACTGGACGAGCTGCGCCAGCTCCCCGAGCAGCTTCCGCTGTATCAGCAGCAGATCCAGCGATTTTTTGAGTTGGTGCTGAATGTAGACAGCGCAGGACGGGAGCCGCAGGCACAGGCGGCAAAAAATTACTTTCACGACTCTCCGAAAGATCCCCACCTGTTTTCGTTCCGCCCCATCCCGCTCAGCTTTGAGCCGGTGGAGCCGGGGCGGTGTTCGCCGGTGCTGTATTCCTCCAGCATCCGGGACATGATCGACTACTCTCTGCGGAGTTGCGTGGAACGGAACATCACCGTGCGGCGCTGCAAGAACTGCGGACGATGGTTTCCGCAGACCGGGCGGGTCAGCGCGGAGTATTGCGAGCGGCCTGTTCCAAGAGGAGAGCAGGTCTGTCGGGAGATCGGGGCTTTCAAGCAGTGGACAAAGAAGCAGTCGGATGACCCAATCTTCAAGGCATACCGCAAAGAGTATAAGCGGCGCTTTGCGTGGATCAAGGCGGGGCGCATCACGGACGAGGCGTTCTATGCATGGAGCGAAAAAGCTAGAGAAGAGAAACAGAAATGTGACCGAGATATTATCTCGTTAGCGGAATTTCAGCAGTGGCTGAAGGAATCCAAATGAAAAACCGTGTGCTGACCTTGCGGTCAGCACACGGTTTTCTTTGTCTATTGCGAGGCAGATTTTAAACCGCCTGCATTTTGATATGCTATCAAAGCGCGGCTTTCTCCCATTCAATCAGGATCTCCGCCAGCTCCGGTGTCAGCCGCTTGCGGCACTCCTGCCGCAGTTCCTCCGGCACGCCGTAGAACGCCTCAGCGATACTGCCGGTGATGGCGGCGAGGGTGTCGCTGTCACCGCCAAGGGACACCGCTGTGCGGAGAGCGTCTTCAAAACTTGTGCTTTCCAGAAATGCAATAATAGCCTGCGGTACGGTTTCCTGACAGCTCTCCACATGGTGATAGGTGGGACGAATCTCATCGCAGCTGCGGCTGAGGTCGTAGTCGAATTCGCGCTCCACATACGCTTTGATTTCCGCTTTATCGTGACCGGTGCGGGCGAGGAAAATCGCCGCAGCGACAGCCTGTGCGCCCTTGATGCCCTCTGGATGATCATGCGTCACCTCGGCGGTGAGCTGCGCCAGATGCAGCGATTCTGCCATGTCCTTCGCCAGCCATGCGGCAGACGACACTCGCATGGCGCTGCCGTTGCCGTAGCTCTGGTAGGGCTGCGGGTCGTCCTCATAGAGCCAGCCGCCAAAATGGGTGCCATAGCCCCGGTCGGGATAGGCACGGCCCAGTTGCTGCATCTCCCGCACCAGTGCTGCTTTGATGGCGGCATCGTCTTGCCCACGGGTGCTGAGCAGCGCCTTTGCCACCGCCAACGTCATCACCGTATCGTCGGTGAAGTCGGAACGGCGGCTGAACAGCGGAAAATCCTTCGCCTTATAGTTGTTGCAGTCGAACTCGTAGGGGCTGCCCACGATGTCGCCTAAAATTGCTCCGTACATTTTATCATCTCCCACGTCTTTGCACGTCTTCGTCGATACGGCGCTTCCAGTCGGCACTGAGAGGTCTGGCGGCGCGGACGCTGCACACCGCCTCGCTGATGACCTCGTAATTGAGCGCCGTGCCCGCCTCGTCGCACTTGTAGTTCACCGAGCGGTCCGCACCGATACCAAAACGTGCCGCCTCCTTTGCCGCATCGATGTTTGCGCCGAGGAACAGGAATTCCCAGCCGTATCTCTCCTTCTGCCGTTTAATCATACGGCGCACTCGCTCGTAATCGTAGCGGCGGCTGGCGTTTTCGTAGCCGTCGGTGGTGATGATGAACATCGTCTTCTCCGGCACGTCCTCCCGGCGAGCGTACTTGTGAATAGTACCGATGTGGTGGATGGCGCCGCCCACGGCATCCAGCAACGCCGTGCAGCCGCAGGTGAAATACTCCTTTTCCGTCAGGGACGGCACCTCGCTCAGCGGCAGGCGGTCATGGATGACCGTGCTGTCGTTGGCGAAAAGCACCGTGGAGACCAGCGCCTCGCCCGCCTCCTTCTTCTGCTGTGCGAGCATGGAGTTGAAGCCGCCGATGGTGTCCGCCTCCAGCCCCAACATGGAGCCGCTGCGGTCAAGAATAAAAACCAGTTCTGTCATAAGGAAAGCCCTCCTTCGTTTGTCTGTGCTCACATTGTAGCGCATCCGAAGGAGGGGTTGGTCGCCTGTGGGGCGACATTTATTGGGTTTTCAGGCAACTCTCCCACTCGGCTTCCTTGAAGCCGATCAGCACGAAGTCATCGCCCACCAGCAGCGGGCGCTTGACCAGCATCCCGTCTGCTGCAAGGAGCTTTAATATATCGTCCTCACTCATGGTGGGGAGCTTTTCCTTCAGCGCCATGGGCTTATAGAGGAGACCGCTGGTGTTGAAGAATTTCTTGAGCGGCAGCCCGCTGCGCCGATGCCACGCAGACAGCTCCTCATAAGTGGGATTTTCCATTTTGATGTCCCGGAATGTATAGGAAATGCCGTTCTCGTCCAGCCACTTCTGCGCCTTCTGGCAGGTGGTGCATTTGGGGTAGCAGATAAAAGTCATGGTGTTACGCTCCTGATTACAAAAGTATACTTCTTGCCCACTCCGTGCAGGCATCCGATTCCATCAGTCCAAGTTCCTGCCAAATGCCCGCGTAGTATAATCCCTTTATTGGATCCTTTGCGCCGTTCTTTCTCTTTCCGTATATGTGCTGCGTATCGTACACTTCATTCATCTCCCAAGTTGCTTTTGTTGCGCCTTTCAGCGTCAGCACACGCTTTTTGTCAAAGGGCAGCAATCCCGCTCCGGGCTTGGTGATATCCAGAGAAAGTTTCTCAGATGCCTTGAATATAACATTCGCTGTGCCGCTTGTCCGCTCATCGGTTGAATGGGGGTGCCACCACGCTTCTTTTTGCTTTTCGGGCGCAGAAAGGATTTCCCCCACCTGTAGGTAGCCCCAAATCACCTGAATATCTTTTTCGCGGTAAAAATCACCGCACTCCCGCGAATACTTGTATTCCCCGTTTTTGCACTCAACAAAGTGGAAATTTCCAAAAAACAGGAAAATATCTCCCGGCGCAACACCCAGATTCTTTAGGTAAGAAGCCGCGGCATCCCGCTGACCGAACGCTGGAAACCAGCCGTCAATTTCCTTTGCACGCCGACTCAAATCCAAATCCGGGTCGACATGGCAGTGGTTCCCACCCTTATACCTCAAATCATGTAAAATCTTGGAGTATGGAATTCCATTGTAGTAAAGAGAATCATATGTATCCTCATCATCGCTGGGGATGGGAAACGAAACCATTGTGCCATCTTCAAAAATGGGACTGACGATGCCGCCATTCGCAGAGTCAAAACCTTTTCGGCTGAGTATAATTTTCATTCCTCACGCTCCCAGCAAGCTCTGGTCAAAGGCGAACAGCGCCTCGTTGATCTTGAAAATGTCATAGTCCCGCTGCATGATGAAGTACTCGATGATGACGTCAAACTTGCTGCTGGGACTCAGGGCGTAGCCCGCGCGGGCAATGAGGTCGCGGGTCTCCGGCAGGCTCAGCTCCAGCGCGATAGCGAAAGCCACCGCTGTGGGCTTGGAGGGCTTGTAGTCCGGGTTATTGCGGATTTTCGAGAACAGCTTGCGGTCTACATTGGCCTTCTTGTAGACCTCTGCGTCCTTTTTGCCGCTGCGGTCGATGAGCTTCAACAGGGTTTCCGAGAAACCGGCGTCCAGATGTGCCAGCAAATCGTCCAAGTTGTCGGCAGACATAGGCGCTGCCGCTGCACCGGCAGACAACGCTCGACCTTCGAGAACGCTCATCCGGCGCAGGCGGTCCCGCCGGGAATCGGTATGCGCGTCTACATAGTGGTCATCAACATACTCGGCGATGTCGGCAAACAGCTTGCTGCTGATCTGATATGCCGTGCGGCTAAAGATCACAATATAGACCGTCATGTCGTTGTGCAGCAGGAACTCGCCGATAGTGTCTACCGCCACACGAAGCGCCTGATTCTTGGGGTAACCAAAGATGCCGGAGGAGATCAGCGGAAATGCCACCGTCTCACAGCCGTGCTCCTTCGCCAGCGCAAGGCTGGTGCGATAGCAGGAGGCGAGCTGTTCCCGCTCGCCGTACTTACCGCCGTTCCACACAGGGCCCACGGTGTGGATGATGTAGCGGTACGGCAGGCGGTACGCGCCGGTGATCTTGGCCTCGCCGGTTCGGCAACCGCCCAGCGTCCGGCACTCTTGGAGCAGCTCCGGCCCCGCCGCACGGTGGATGCAGCCATCCACGCCGCCACCGCCCAGCAGAGATTCCTTCGCCGCGTTGACGATGGCGTCCACGCTCATTTTTGTAATATCATTGCGAACAATTTCAAGAGGCATGGTTCTATCCCTCAATTCCTATCATTTAAAATCAAGTCAATGCGCCGTTGTTCTCTAATTTTTCCACTTCGGACAGTTCTTCCCAATCCTCAAGATTCCCGCATCTGCGAAGGTAGTCGCGGCCACCATCCACGGCGCACGAACCACAGCTGCAAAACTTGAAATCATGGACAGTCTTACTTTCGATAACATCTCCACATTTCTTGCATCTGATCGCGTTCCTGATAATTCTCGGCATAATCATTTTCCCTTTAGTGCAGTCCAGATTTTCTCTTTCTCTCTACTGCCGTCTGTACGGAGGCGTAGCAGCGGGACGGCGCACTTCTCCAGAATGGAGTTCTTTTTCGCGTCCCGCGCCGCCTGCTTGCTCCCAGATTTATGAGATCCGCCGTCTACTTCGATCGCCAGAACAGGTTGCTTATCCATTTGATTGAACAGTAGAAAATCCACATGTGTCAGCGGATTGCGGGCATAGGCAATCCTTTCACTTGAGAATGCGAGCTGTTGACTTATGGGTTGTCCCCGCACATTCGCACTGGATTATAGCTGTACCCACCAGCCACATTTTAGCGGTAGATGCACGTCCAATCCCCTGCACAAATATGTTTTTCCCTAATCAGTTCAAAAACGTCTCCTGCTCGATTGTAACGCCATAGCTTAGGATTTTTTGAATGACCTTCAGAATCTGGGCATTGAAAGCTATGAGATTACGGAAAAGAACATCTTAGTAGCTAAGTTGATTGACGCAAACCAGGTTGTCTTGGAAGGCCACAGTCTGAAGATTCCTGTGAATGCCGTAATTACGGCTCCGAGTACAGAGGCTGCCCAATTTACTATCACTGTAACTTGTAAGAATTACTCGAATGTTACCATTCGCGTTCGTGTGGTAACAAAGGACCGCTTGCAGGTCACAGCTAACGCCACACCGAGCAAATCCGAGCTTACTTACGGCGAGAAGCTTGGCACCATCACGCTTTCGGGCAAGACAACCCCAAAGCTTGAAGGAACCTTCGCCTGGCAGACGCCGGGCGCAATTCTGGACGCCGGTAGGCACGCAGATCTTGGCTGGAAGTTTATCCCAGTCGATTACACCTACGCGGAAGCTTCCGGAACGGCCGAAATCATCGTCAAGCAGGCCAAGCTGACAGACCCCGCGCCCGTGACACTCACGATCTACAACGGCTGGGCCGGTACCTACGAGGCTGCGCTCCCAGAGCTTCCGACGCTGGCGAAAGGGCTGCACTTCGGCGATAACGCGGCCTATGGCCCTCCGGACGTCTCGGCCGACAGGTACTATAGCTCCGGCGCAACGCTGAAAATGGTAGGCGGCAAGCAGGGCGTCTCGATTCCGATTCTCAAAAACGAGATGACAAAAGAGGGACAGGTCGGCACCATTACCGTCCAGTATACCTCGCAGAACTATGAGCTGGTTACATTGACCATCAACCTTGTGGCAAAGAACCGCACTGTGCCGACGTTCATTTTGACTGCCGACCACGACACGCTCTCGGGCGGCGGAAAGGTCACGCTGACGCTTGCGCGTGGCAATCTGCCGGATGGCGCGGTTGTGACGGTCTCCGGCACGGACGAGGCCGGTAATGCCGTCACATTGACGGACAACGGCGACGGAACGTACTCTGCCACGCTTCCCAACAAGACGCAGACCTATACCTTCACAGCTGCCTATGACGGCTGCCAGACCATTGCGCCGAAGACGGATTTCACAACCGTGAAGGTGCAGCAGCGCTCGTCCGGCGGCGGCGAGCCCGCCAAGCCCAGCTTCCCTGTGAAGATTTCGAACAGCGGCGACGGCGTCGCCAAGGTCGACAAGTCCTATGCCAGCGCGGGTGCCAAGGTCACGATCACTGTCACGCCTGGCCGGAACGCCACTGTGCAGCGCATCACGGTCACGGACGAGGACGGCGAGCGCCTCAAACTCACCGAAAACCGCGACAGAACGTATTCCTTCACCATGCCAAGCGGTACGGTAAACGTTTATGTCCGCTTCAGCGGCAGCGGCCTGCCGTTTGCAGATGTCCCGTCCGGCAGCTGGTACTATGACGATGTTGCGTATGTCTATGACACGGGGCTGATGACCGGCCTGACGGCCACGGCGTTTGGCCCGAATCTGTCCACCACACGCGGCATGATCGTCACCATCCTCTGGCGCATGGAAAACGAGCCCGTGGCCAAGCATGGCTGCCCGTTTGCTGATGTGCGCCGCGGCAGTTACTATGAGCAGGCGATTGCATGGGCCTCCGAAAACGGTATTGTCACAGGCTTCGACGCGTCCACCTTCGCGCCTGACCGGGCGATTACGCGTGAGCAGCTGGCGGCCATCTTGTTCCGCTTCGCGGCCTATCGCGGCATGGATGCCGTGACACTGCGCGAAAACCTCTCCAGCTTTCAGGATCAGGCCGCCATCAGCGCCTACGCTGTCTCGGCGCTCAACTGGGCCGTCGGCGAGGGGCTGATGCAGGGGACCGGCGATAAGCTGGAGCCCACCGGCAACGCCACCCGCGCGCAGGTCGCGGCGATGCTGCAGCGCTTCATCCAGTGCAATTTCTGAATACCATAATAAACGCAGCGGTTCAGTTTGAACTGCTACCCGTCAAGAGGACAGTGAAAAATATAAAGTTTTCCCGGCCAGCAGAGTAAACTGCTGGCCGCTTTTTATGCGGCAAGAGATAGTCTGTGCTTTTTAAGGGGAACCTCACCCCTAAATTGCGCTGCACTTGTCTGGTGTTGTAATAACAAGATAGCACAGCCAGTCCCCGAACAGCATATCCGGTTTGACCTTTCGGTCATTTCGCCCCACCATGCTTTCGGTGAGTTGACGCAGCTTCTCCTGACATTCCCGCTTTGTTTTGGCGAGGACATTCTTCGTCTTGGGAAGGCCATTGTCATCATAGCCGATGACAACGCAGCCCTCCCACCGGCCGTCACCGCGCTGTCTTACGGTGCCGGTTCCGCTTTTCCGTTTCTTTGCCAAGGTCTCAGCCCCTTTCCGAGCAGATCTTCCATGAAGCCGCCAACGATGCCGCTGGCGGCTTTTTGCATATCCGGTGTGACGTGGGTGTAGGTGTCCAGCGTGAAGCTGGCGTTGGTATGCCCCAGAATCCCAGACAGGGTTTTGGCGTCCACACCGCTGGCGATAGCATGTGTGGCGAAGGTGTGCCGCAGATCGTGAAAGCGGATGTCCGGCAGTCCCGCCTTGTGTAAGATCGCTTTCATGTGCGTGTATACCCACATTGCTACGCACCCGGTAACCAACGGCCAGAATCATGTCTAGATTATAGTAGTCTCGCTCTCTGTTTACTTGCCGGGTGCCTTCAATCTGAACTGTTCGGAATTTCCGAACAGTTGCTTCCGGCTCTAATTCGCCGTCTTTAAAAATATTACTTATGTGCTCACTGACAGAAGACTTAGCTACTTGGTAAAGCTCACACATTGCTTTTTGCGTCATCCAAATTGTATCTTCCTCAAAATAGACATCAATTTTGGTATCGCCCTTTTCGTTCTGATAAATCAGGATTTTCCCAGTATTCGCAAGTTCATCACTCATAGCCCCAGTTCCTCCAGATACTTCTTCATCTGCGCCTGTACTTGGGCCAGTTCTACCTTGATACTGGCAATATTTCGCTGAACTTCAGCAATATCCACAATTTCTTCTTCCTCAAAGGTATCCATATACCGGGGGATATTCAAGTTGAAGTCGTTCTCCTTAATCTCGTCGAAGGAGGCCACATAACTGTATTTATGACGATGGTGGCATTTCCACTATTTATCATAGCGGGCGGATTTATAGAACGAGGGAGACCTGGTAAACTTCGTCAATCTGCTGCTCGGCCGCGTCAAGGGTGGCCTTGCAATGATGATGTCCGTCTGCTGCGGTATTTTCGGCGCGATCTCTGGCTTCTCCTTTGCGGCTGAAACCGTCATCGGCGAGCTGATGATCCCCGGAATGAACAAGGCGGGCTACGACACGGCGATATCTTCGTCGCTGCTGGCATCCACCTGTATGCTTGGCTCGTTTATCCCACCCAGCGGCATGATGCTCGTGTTCTGCTGGCTGACCAACCAACCGCTGCTGGCCTGCTTCCTCGCCACGATGATCCCCGGCATCGTGATGATGATTGCTTTCTGCGTTTGGAGCTACTTCAAGTTCAAGAAGGACCCCAATATCATCATTGAGCCCGCCGTGGCCAAGGGTAAATGCCTGAGCCATGCAGCCAAGGTGACGTGGAAGTCCCTGCCGGCACTGTTCTTCCCCATCTTCGTACTTGGCGCGATTTATGGCGGCATCTGCACGCCCTCTGAGGCGGCGGCTGTGTC
>OGGK01000518.1_pt1 | contig 36384 bp, 54 predicted proteins | sample 1571171 | NCBI WGS metagenome assembly OGGK01 (sample SAMEA2581958, study PRJEB24529) | metagenome | biome: Human gut stool | place: China | collected 2011 | reverse complement strand
TGGCAGGGGATGAGGGATTCGAACAGGAATACATGCTGAAAAACACGGGAAAAATCAATCGCTTTTTGAGCCGTTAGCATTTTCGTTAGCAAGCTCATAAAATGCGGCCATTTTATTTTGGGCTTTCAGGCGGTCGGACTTGGCGAGATGCGTATAGATATTGCGCATGGTATTGTAATCAGACCAGCCGCCGATCTCCATTGCCTCAAGCTCTGACATGCCGAGATGATAGGCGAGGGATGCGAAACTGTGACGCAGGCCGTGCGCACCGACATTCGGAATGCCAAGCTGCGCACAGACATCCTCCATGGTACGGTAGAGCGCACAGGGCGTACCCTCCCAAACGGGACCGGAAGTCTTGCCGGTGCGCTGCAAGGCGTCCAGAAGCTGCGGGATCATAATCGGGACATAGCGGGTGCTGGCGGCGGTCTTGGTCTGCTCCTTGCGGACGATCTTGTTATCCGCGTTTTGCACGGCGGAGGCGTGGACATGGATTGTCCTGCTCTTTATGTCGATATCAGAATAGTCAAGCGCCATGATCTCGGACCGGCGAAGAGAGTGCAGCGCAAGCAGCGCGGGAATTTCATATTTGCGGCCTTTCAGGAGCGGAAGGACTTTCAAAACGTCCTCTGGCTGCAAGAATGGCCGCTCTTTTTTCTGCCCGCGCGGGAGACGGACATCCGGGACGGGCACGCCGGCAGCGCGCAGGCAGGAGGCCGTAAAACCCCATGCGTTTTTCAGGGTCTTTACGGCGACCGGCTCGGCATCGATTACCTTCTGCCAGTCGATCTTGATGGGAGGCATATCCAGAACGCTCTGGAAGCGGTGTGCTTTGATGATCTCATAGCCGCGGATTGTCGCGGGAGATGTATCAGACGGAAGGGCAGCTATATAGTCCGTCATGAGGTCGCGGACGGTCTTGTCCGTCTTGTATTTGACTTCGCGGGCGTCGGCGCGGTGCTGGGCCTTGATGAGCTGCGCCTGCTTGATACAGTCGGAGCGCGTGAGGGCGGAGACAGGGATGCTCTCGCCGCCAAGGCGGAGCTGGATGAACCATGTGCCGGATTTCAGCTTGCGAGGCTCGGGGACTTTCATGGGGACACCTCCAATGGATACAGAATACCGCTCCGGCAGTGCGCCGGGGCGGCTATTTTTTTATGCACGGAACCAACCGAGGGTAGGGCTCAGGATATCCACCACCAGAGCAAAAGCGCAAAGCGCGACGATGCTGAGCAGGATAAGCGTCACAAGCCGGTGCATACGCAGGGATTTCTGCAGATGCTCGCGCTGGATGCGGAGGCTTTTGTTTTCCAGCCGAAGCAGCTCGGAAACGGATTCCGGAGCGGGCGGCGAGATGCCGAAGTATGCGTTCAAATCGATGCCGAGGGCATAGCAGATCAGGCCGACGGTATAGACAGAGGCGCTTTTCGACTCGCCGCGCAGGTACTGAGAAACCGTATTCAGGGCGAGGCCGGCACGGTCGGCGATGATCTGGTTTGTGAGATGCGAAGCCTCCTTTGCTTCGCGGCAGAGCTGCCACAACATTTTTTCCAAGAAAATCACTCCAAAAAACCATGATTGGGGCGGAGAAAACCATGGAAAGGGCTGGACACAACCATTGGTGAAAGCGTATGGTTGAGCTACAGGCGGCTCCCAATCGCTTGCAGGAACCAAGACCCGTGCCGGATTTCGGCACCCGGCGCGGGCAAATCTTAAGCGTAAATCAAATCGAGGATACCAGGGATAACGCGGAGCACGAGCAAGCACAGGAGGCAAAGCGCGACTGCAACAATGAGGACGATTTTGCGTACCTTGCGGGGGCCGGCGGCAGCGGCGTCGTACTCCTCCTGAGTCATATTGGCGGTGTACTCGTCGTAGAGCGCCGCGCCGAAGGAGTCGGTAAACTTGTTATCAATAATCATAATCAAATCGATCAAAGCGCCGATACCGCCGAAGCCGAAAGTGCAGAGCCAGAGGATACCGGTGCCGATTTTGCCGACATAAAAACGGTGCGCGCCCAAACAGCCGAGGAACAAGCAAAGGAGCAGCGCAACAGAGCGCTTTTTTTGGAGAGGCTGCGGCGCAGCCTGCACAGAGGCGCGGGCCTCTGTCTTGGCCTGATCTCGGATATAGTTGACGGTGCCGCAGCCGCAATAAGGACAAATCAGCGCCTCGTCGGCTATCTCCTTACCACATTTATTGCAAAACATCGTAAATCCTCCCAACAGAATCAGAATAATAAATTGCTATAAATATAGACTACGACAGAATTACATTTGGTGCAAGATGGAAGTATGAACGAAAAATGAACGCGGAATTTGTGAAAGGATGGAGGAATCGGGGCAAATGGAAAGAATCGAGCTGTTAGAAGAAACCAAGAGGATGCTGGAAAACGCGACGGAAAAGGAATTGGACATTTACAAAAATCGTTGCATATATCCGTGCAACGGTGGTCTTGTCATTTGAGGTCATCTGCTTTAAGCTATAAATACATCAAAAACAAAAAGAAAGGACGCCGCGGGATGGAAACTGAAAGAGAAGAGCTGAAAGAGAAAATTGCCGCCATGACAGATGAACAGTTCCAGTGGTTTATAGATCAAGCGCTGCGTTTGCTATCTGCAACAGCTTAGTCACCTGCTCGTCTGACAACTGATCGATCAATGCTATCATTTCACGCTTGGCCTCGCTGACATTGTTGGCGAGGCACTTTTTTGCATCCACATCAAGCAGCCTGTCTGCGGACGTTCCGTAAAGAACAACCATTTGTGCAATAGCCTCTGGGCTTGGCGTCGATTCGCCTCTTTCCCATTTCCCTACCGCCTGAGCCGAAACAAATAACTTTTCAGCGACTTCGCGCTGGCTTAAACCGCTTTTTTCGCGCGCCGCGCGAAGATTTGCTGCAAACATAAGGCATCACCTAAAAAAATAATACAACGGAAAGTTGTGTTTTGCAATAAAAAGGGGTTGACAACAACTAAAAGTAGCGCTATAATGCAGTCACAACCTAAAGTTGCGATTCGGGAGGTGGAAACAACGAAAGGATTAAAAGAGCACCGCATCGCGGCTGGCCTGACGCAAGCTGCATTAGCCGAAGTGATGTGCGTTAGCCCACAAGCCGTTGGCAAATGGGAACGCGGCGAAAGCTATCCTGCGGCCTCTCAGTTGCCGGATCTAGCAAAGGCGCTGAGCTGCACCATCGATGAGCTGTACGCGCCGCCGGAAAAAACTGCGTAGGAGGGTGCAATGCGAAACAACAGAAAACTCCGACAACTGGAGAGGCGAGTCGCCGCGCTGGAGAAGCTCCACGCGCAACGCAGCGTCCGCGTGGAGGTATCTCCTCAGCCGGTCGATTTCGACCAAATCAGTCAGATTCTCGATTCTCGAAATAATCCGAAAGAAACTGATGATAGGCCGCAAGGTACGCAATAGCCATTTTGTTCGCAACTGCCAACGTTTGACCAGCAACGTCAGAGGCAAACGCGGAAACGGACTCCGGCGTCTTGTCCTCAAGTTGGTAGATCACGAGTTTGCTTGCGTTTTGGCCAACTTCATGCTCAATCGAGCGGAGATATGGCTCGAACTCGTGGAAATTCGGAAATTGCATTTTCACACCCCCTTTCGCCTGCATCTTAGCATAGAGGCGAAAGGAAGTCAAAGAAGGAGGCAACCGCTTGAGCCGAGAAGAACGTGAAAACAGGAGCTTCCTGCGGCGGCTGGTCGTCAGCTCGATCGTCGGAATCCTGTGCATCGTGAGGATGCTCCGCATCCTCGGAGTGATCTGAAAGGAGGGAACCCTATGCCGAAGCTCAGAGTTGAGCGCACGACGGATTACCGCCTCCGGTCGATGATCCGGGGTGAGATGGCCGCGCAGTCGGTGCCGGTTGCGACGGCATGCCGCTATGCGGGCTGCTGTACGAACACCCTGTACAAGATTTTCGAGTCGCCGACCGCATATATGGACAAGACGCTGCGCCTGATGCGCGGCCTGCACATCCCCATTGAGTCGGTGCGCGAAGCGATCACCTACCCCTATTGAGGAGGTGAGAGAGATGGAGGAGAAGGAAGCCCGATTTGTGACGGACGCGGACGATCTGGCGATCATCCGGCGCTGGCGCGAGCTGAACGGCATCACGCCGCAGCAGCTGCCGCAGTCCGCCTGATAACATTATCCCACAAAATTGGAGAAAAAGACATGGAACAGGAATACACAAATATCTGCCGGGCGTGCAGGAATGCTGCGCATCTGAGTCAGGAGCAGTGGGCAGAGGCTCTTCATGTATCCGTCGATACGGTCAAGGGCTGGGAACGCGATATCCGCATCCCGTCAAACTATCACGTCTGTCTGATGGTAGATCTGTGCGGCGAATCGTGGTATGCGTACAAGCACCTGCGCCAGACTTCGGACTGCCTGGGCGTGCTGCCCGATACCGAGCGCCAGCCGCTGCCGCTGGCTGTGATCCGGCTGGTCAACCGCATTATTCGCTTTGCCGACCGGAACCGCGACAAGCAGCTGCTTCAGATCGCCGAGGACGGCGCGATCGACGAAAAAGAGCGCCCGACCTACGACGAGATCGTGCGCGAACTGAATGATATCATCGGTGCGGCGTATACGCTGCGCTACGCGGAGGGTGCCAGCCATGCGGAAAAATGAGCATAAAAAGAACCGCCCGGCTGCTGCGAACAACCGGACGGTCGATTCCGAAAACGGAATCACGAAAGCATATTTAGTATATCACCATTTTCGCAAAAATGCAAGGGTGGGAGGTGAAAAGTTTTGAACGAAGATTTTCGGGCGTTCTGGGCAGTCGTGCCTGCGACTGTTCTGTATGACGATTCCATTCCTGCCAACGCAAAGCTGCTTTATGGGCAGATCTCCACGATGACCGGCTACACCGGCGAGGGCGGGTGCTGCACCGCAACCAATGCGCAGCTTGCCGGGCCAAACAAACTGTCCGAGGATTCGGTCAGCCGCCTTATCAAGGCGCTTGAAAAGGCCGGCCACATTGAAGTCCGGTATGCCCCTGATCCGAAGGACGGGCATCCTGTCCGCAGCATCTATCAGGTGCTGCAAGCGCCACCCCTTACCGGCAAAAATGCCGATAAGCTTATCGGCAAAAAAACCGACCCCTTATCGGCAAAAAAACCGATGAGTAATGTATTAGATAATAATATATTACCCCCTAAAAGCCCCCCAAGGGGGCGGCGCACGAAATCAACCGCAGAATGGAAGCCTGAACGCTTCGAAGGCTTCTGGAAATTCTACCCCAGAGGTGAAGGGCGACAAGCTGCAATCCGAGCATGGGACAGGCTCCAGCCTAGCGACGAACTAATCCTGCGCATTGGCCGGGCCTTGACCTTGCAGAAGGCGTCGCCGGAGTGGCAGGCCGGAATCGGTATCCCCCATGCATCGACGTACCTTAACCAGCAGCGCTGGACCGACGAGAAGCGCGAGATCACCGAGGCCGCTCCTGTGCAGGCATCTGAGCCGACCGGGGCTATTGACACCAGCGGACTGAGGTTTGTGTGATGGCTGCAAGCAGAGAAGCGCTCTTGAATGCTCAGCTTGGTGTCATCGGCTCGATGCTGATCGACGACCGCACCGTCGGCATCGCTCTTCAGGCACTCAAGCCAGAATATTTCGATAGCTCATACCGCACAATCTTCGAGGCAATGCGTGGGCTGTTCCAAGTCGGTCGTCCGGTTGACGCTGTTACGGTGCTTGGACAGATTGGCGAGGACTACACGGATCTGCTCAGGCAGATCATTGAGCTGACGCCGACGGCGGCCAACATTAAGGCGTACATCGCCGATCTGAGGCGGCAGGCGCGAATTCGCCTGATGCAGGAAGCGGCCTCGGAGATCCTGACCGCTGACAATGAGGACGACATCCGGCAAATGCTTGACCGCATAAACGCTGTCATGGTGGACCGGCCGGGCGTGCGTACCATGACGATGCAGGATGCACTGACCGATTTTTACAAACGGCACGACCCGGCGGTAAAGCCTGTCTATCTGCCGTGGAAATTTGAGAAACTCAACGACCACCTGCGCACGATGCGCGGCGACTTTGGCATCATCGGCGGATACCCCTCGGACGGCAAAACGACACTCGCGCTAGCAACCGCCCGCGAGCAGGCAAAGACGAAGAAAGTCGGCTTTTTCAGCTTTGAGACGGACTGCGAAAAGCTGGCAGACGCAATGATCTCCGCGGCGGCGCAAATCGGCCTGCCGAAAATTCAGCTGAATGCCATGAACGACCATGACTGGGATACTCTGGCGGCAATCAGTGCCGATTTCGGCGGCCGCAACCTCGATCTGATCGAGGCGGCAGGCATGACGGCCGGGGATATCCGAATGTACTCGATGGCAAAGCACTACGACGTGATCTACATCGACTATTTGCAGCTGATTGAGGCATCGGACAAAACGCCGTGGGGCAATCAGGAGTACGCACGTGTCACTGCCGTTTCGCGGGCGCTCAAGCAGTTCGGGCGTCAGGGCGGGCCAACAATCATCGCGCTGTCCCAGCTCGGACGGCCGGAGCCAAACAAAAAGACCGGCAAAATTCCACCACCCACGATGTCAAGCCTGCGCAGTTCCGGTCAGATCGAGCAGGACGCGGACTTCATTTTGCTGCTCTTCCGCGAAAACCAGAAAATCGTGGACTGTGATCGCGTTGTTACAGTTGCGAAAAACAAAACCGGAATCGCTGGAAATTCGTTTTATCTGCGATTCAACGGCGAGACGCAGACCTTCATGGAGTCGCGCCGCGATTGGACGCCTCCGAAGCAGACGCCTGCGGAGGAGGCTGCGCAGATCGGATTTGACGAGCTTCCGAGCGACTTCCCTATCCCATTTTGACGAAAGGACGAAATCATGAAAGCAATTGCAATTTTGAATCTCAAGGGCGGAGTCGGGAAAACCGTGACCGCCGTCAATATGGCACACATTCTGGCGTCGGAGCACAAACAGCGGGTGCTACTGATCGACTGCGACAGCCAGTGCAACGCTACCGAGTTTTTCGGCCTTGCGCCGACGGAATACGACGTCACGCTGGACGCCGTGCTGCTGGGCGAGTGCGAGCCGTATTACGCCGAGAACATCACGCCAACGTCGTACAGCGATCTGGACATGATCCCCGCGTCGGACGGGCTTATGGATCTGGACATGTCGCACATCGCGGACAAGCGCGTGCGCGGCCGGGTGATGGCCGATATGTGCCGCAGCATCCGGGAGGACGATGCGTATGACTATGTGATCTTTGACTGCCCGCCTGCGTTTAATGCCGCCAGCGCGGCGGCACTGCTGGCCTCGGATGAGGTAATCATCCCGATCAAGCTGGATGCATTCAGCCTGCGCGGACTCGCAAATGTCAGCCGCCAGATCGACAACATTCGCCGCATCAACGGCAATATTCGCATTGCAGGCGCGCTCATCACGATGTGGCGCAATGTGCCGGTTGTGCTGGAGGCGGAAGCGAAACTGCGGGAGTCCGGCGTGCTGCCTGTTTTCCAGACGGTTATCCGGCGCACCGACAAGGTGGACGAGATGACGTTTAAGCAGGTGCCGATCCTCGTCTCGTCGCCGTACAGCGCGGCGGGGTATGATTACCGCAATTTCGTCCAGGAGCTGCTGGAGCCGCAGATGACGACGGACGAGATTCTGAGAGGGGGCTATGGTGATGGCATTTGATGTGAGCAGCATTTTTGCAGACCAGATCAAGGCGGTGTCCAAGTCTGACACCGGACGCGAGCTGCTGCAAGTGGACATCGACGAGCTTGTCGGAAACGACGCGAACTTTTACGCCGTGGATGAGGACAAACTGGACGAGCTGAAAAATTCCATCGCGCTCTCCGGCATCATGGACCCGCCGACGGTCACGCGGACGGAGAACGGCAAGTACCGCCTCATTTCCGGCCATCGCCGCACGGCCGCGGTTCGGGCGCTGGTGGCGGAGGGCCGCGAGGATCTGCGCAAGGTCCCCGTGTTTGTTCGCAGCCCGAAAAGCGCCGCGATGGAGGAGCTGGAGCTGATTATGGCCAACTCCACCGCCCGCGTTCTGACGAGCGCCGAGATCAGTCAGGCGGCGCAGCGCGTGGAACGGCTGCTGTACGATCTCAAGGAGCAGGGCGTGGAGTTCCCCGGCAGAATGCGCGATCATGTAGCCGAGGCGTGCAACGTCAGCAAGACGAAGCTCGCGAACCTCCACATGATCGAAGAAAACCTGATTCAGGATTTCAAAACGCAGTGGGCAGATGGGAAACTCCCGGACGCAACGGCTTTGGAGCTTGCGCGGTGCGAGATCGCCTTGCAAATGCGCCTGCGAGACGCATTTGCCAGGGCGAAGGAATTCCCCACGTCCGCCGGTATTGCAAAGGTTCGCGAGCTGGCAGCAACCGGCGCGAAGTGGCGGCCGAGTGCGTGCCTGCACTGCCCCGACCGTAAACTCTGCCCGAGCTCCCGCGACGACGCGGCGCTCCGGCATGATGCGACATCTAGCTTGTGGAATGGTACCTGCCTGGGTGAGATGTGCTGCTTTGATTGCAGATACGGCGCCAAAGCGGGCAGTTGGAATGCGTGCGATCAGATGTGTTCCAAAGCGAAACAGTACCGCACTGACAAAAATGCCGACGTGAAGGAAAAGGAGGCCAAAGCCGAGGAGAAGCGCCAGCGCGGCTTCCGCGAGGCGGTCCAGCACAAGGCGCAGCGCCTTGTCCGTGCCATCGATGCAGCAGGGCTGCGGGACGACAAAAAGCTCGTCTTTGCCTCGTATCACGCCGAGCCAACCGTCAAAACACTTCGTGCTTATGCAAACGGCGAGTTCGGGGACGCTCATTTTTACGGCACAGACTATCTGGACCCGGATGCAAAGCATGTGCCGGAGCTGTGCAAGGCGCTTTCGTGCTCAGCAGACTATCTGCTGGGGCTGACGGATGATCTTAAGCCAACGCCGTCAGGCCCGGAACCACTCAGGTGGCGCACAGACCGCGATTTCCCGGACGGGCCAGTCCTGCTCCTTATTTCCGTAAATGGCTCCCTACTATATGAGACAGACAACGTGCATAGTGGAAATCTCGGTTGGTTTGAGGAGCCGGATGATGGGGAAATCCTGCGCTGGCTGTCGTTGCCGGAGGAGGAACACAATGCGCAGGACTGATCTCACAAATAGGCAGTTTGGAAAACTACATGTGCTTGAGTTTTCAGGCCGCGACCAGCATGGGCACGCGCTCTGGCTCTGCCGGTGCGATTGCGGCAGGGAAACTGTTGTTGCGGCGTGGCGGCTTAACAGCGGGAAATCGCAGTCTTGCGGATGCGCGCACAACGCATGGCGCGAGACGCGGCCGAAGCCAGAGAAGCCGCCGCGGAAACGGGCTGAGCGCGCACCTGCCGCGAAAAGGCTGCGCGCGCCTGCCCCGCGTGCGGTCAGCCCCTGCTATAACGTGTACTGCGAGTATCGCAACAACATCCCCCGCGGCGGCGTGTGGAGCTGTATGAACCGAAGAGGATGCCTGGACTGTCAACCGGTCCGGGCAAGCGAAAAGGAGGAACCACGGTGACAGATGCACAAGTTTTGCAGGCATTGAAGCGCCTGCGGGTTGAGACAGGAAGCCTCGCGTGCTTCGGGTGCGGGCATGAGCACAGTTGCAACGTCCACGGCTGCCAGATTCTGCGCGAAGGCGGCGCTCGGCTTGAACATTTTATTGCAGAAAACAGAGCGCTGCGCAGCGCTTTGGCGTCGAGACCGGCAAAGCGCGCACAAAAGCAGGCGCGAGACGCGAGCGTCACATTCCTGCGGGAGATGGCAAAAGAGTCGAACGCCCAGCGGGCGAAGGCAGAAGCCGAGAGGGACGCGCTGCTTGAGCAGATAAAAGCGCGTCGCTCGTGTCTGGATTGTAAGCATTTCGACTACTGCGAATTTGATGATGCGACTGTTATCGAATGCATGAACTGTGTGACGAAAAATTGTCCATGTTACCAATGCGGCAATTCCAGCCGCTGGGAATGGCGCGGATTGCCGGAAGCGCCGGAGGTGAAATGATGAAAGGTGCATCGAACTTTGACAAGCTGTGCCATCAGGTTTACAACGCCGACGGCAACGGGCGTGACTACATCGGAAAGGCTACTGGAGTGACGTGCAGGCTCTGCAAAAGTCCGCTCTATGCGTATTACTGCGAGGAACGGTTGTATCTCGTTGAGTGCAAAACCTGCAAAATGAAAGCATTGGTGATGGCAGAAAACCCGCAGGCGTCAGCATACAGAGCTTTTGGAATTGAGGTAAAGTGATGGAAAGACTTACAGCAGAAAATCAGCCGACACCGAGCGGAAAGACGGTTGCCTTGTTCGATCTTAGCGAAGTTCAGGAATCAATGGAGGGCAAGAAGGATGGCTGAAACATACTGTACCGCATTTATGGAGGGCTTGCCGCCTGAAAAGCAGGCCGAGGGACTTGGCGTTCAGGCCGCCGTAATCCTCGGCGAATGCTTCCGGTGCAAAGACTATGCACGATGCTCCACAGACGAGACGTTCAAGTTCCCGGCAGATGCCGCCTGCATGGTGCGCAGGGATATGGTTTTGAAGGAATGGGGATTGGAGGGCAAGAAGAATGGCTAAGTTTATCACGAAATCACAGATGGAAGAGCTGGAAGATGCTTGCACATTTGGAATCGCGGGGGCAAATAAGTTGCTCGAGAAATACGCAGGAATCCAAGCCCGCGCATACACAGCGTACAACTACTACGACGAAAATGACGATTTCCTCGCGAACAGCGATGAAGCGGACATTTACGGGTTGCTTGAAATGGCAGGCGTGGAGGTGCGGCATGGCGGCTGATCGCTATATCAGCCGGAAATGGCTGCTTGAGACATTGGCAAAATACAAAGATATTGGTTCCTGGAACACAGAAGTTTGTGACGCAGATACCATTTCGAGAGTGTTGGACGTGGTGGGAAATGCTGTGAATGGTGCCCCGTCCATTGGCCCCAGACAATGTGCGAATAAAATCCTTGCGGCAAAAAACATGGCGCTGGAGGTAAATGTGAAAATGCTGAAGGACAATGTAGAACGTGCAAAAAGCCTGTATAGGCAATATGAGAGCGTTGGCAATGATTTGCTTATGGGCTTCTATACAGGAGTCGTTTATGCGAGAAAGGAATCCGTTTTGATGCTGGAAAGGCTGGTGCAGGATGGTTGACGAATACATCAGCCGCGAAGCGGCGCTGGCAGATTTTGAATCCTGCAACGCGGAAAATCCGAACTGGACACCTCAACGGGTGAAAACGCTCCTGCTGCGCCAGCCCGCCGCAGACGTTGCGGAGGTGGTGCGGTGCAGGGATTGTGCCAAGCATTACGTTGTACTGGGCCGCGATATGTGCGCGAAAAACGCGAGCGGATTAAAAGATCATTTGATTGGCTTATCTGCGACGCTGCCGGACGCTTTTTGCAGCCGAGGCGTGAGAAAGGATGAAGGTGAAAACGATGTTTCAGGTTGAGCTTTTATCGGGTGGTGTATTCATCGTGTATGCAGTCGATACGAACCTATCCATGTTCTTGATTTACCGTGATGGATACTGGGAATGGATCGATGTAACGGAATGCAAACCGTACACATATCCGTTCCCGATGGTGACCAAAAATTTCACGGAGGGCACGACATGAGCTACATGCAGAAGCTGGAGCAGCTTGCTCAGACGAATCTGGACATTGGGTTTAACGCCGGGTTCCAGGCAGCGACAGATCTGTGGATGCTCGCGCTGGCGCAGGAGGGCTTCGGCCCAGGGCGGATGCGGCGCACAGCACACGGTGTGGCACAGCTTTATCGTGAGTTTGGACATGCGTGGCGAAACGAGCCGGAGTCCGACTATGCGCAGGAGCAGATCGACCGCGTTCTGAAGCCGCTCTGCGGCGAGGAGTTCGTGCCGTTCCGCGAACGAAACGAATGGGTGCGGAAACTGAAATACGGGAAAGGAGCGAAGAAATGACGAGAAAAAGAGCCGTTAAGCTACTGATGGCGCGTGGGTGCAGCCGGAACTGTGCAAATTCTCTTATGCGCGCAAAGCCTCCCGGGCATAGCAATGAGAGTCATTACATCCGCATTACATTGGCTCGCCGTCTGCGAGATAGCGCTTTAGCCTTCGCGCGGCTATCAGCCGTGGCCGCCGCCGCGCGCTGTGCAATGTCCCGATTGGCGCAGGCTATAAACGAAATCAAAGGAGGGACTGGACTTTGACACCAGGAGAGATCGAGTTCGTAATCAAACAGGAGCGGCGGCTCTGCAAGGTTGGCCACGAGCTTGGATATTTTCATCGCTGGGACGATACGCTCCTCGGCGGTGTGGCGGCAGTTGTAGAATTCCCGGACGGCGTTCGACGCGTCCTTCTCGGCGACATTGCTTTCTGCGATGAGGAGAACGCAGCCTTGCAGCACATGAATGAATACCACAGAATGGAGCTGATGCCGAATCAACAGGGTGATTGAACTGCGCGCGGGCAACCGCGTTCGCGCAATTGAGCTTGCATCGCGGCCACCGAGGACCGGTGGCCGTGCGGCAAAGCAATTTGAAACCAGCCTCGTTCAGGAGGCCGTCAACATTAAAACCGCATGTATGCGTCTTGAGTTCTTATTGTATGCAAACTTCAGCCCGCAAGACTGGTTCGTGACACTCACTTATGATGACGAGCACCTGCCGCCGAATTATGAGGCAGCGCGCAAAAATGCACCGGCCTACTTCCGCAAGGTGCGAGAGGCGCGCCGGGTAAGGGCACTGCCGTTCGGATATGTCTATGTCATGGAGGGTATGCACGGCGATCACCGCATCCACCATCATTTCGTGATCCAGCGGGCGGACGGCGACGAGATGCTGCTCCGCTGCTTCTGGCAGAAGGGATCGGTCGATACCCGGACGATTGAGGACTTCGGCGGCTACCGCAAGGTGGCGAGGTATCTTACCAAGGAGCCGAGGAAAACCGGGAAGCTCCGCGTCGGGCAGCGGATGTGGACGCCAAGCAAGGGCCTCATCAAACCGGAACGGCTGGACGTCGAGCTGCCGCCGGGCGCGCACTATTCGCCGCCGGACAAAGCTATCCCGTTCGAGGGCGAGAAGTTCCCGGAACGCATCGACAACAGCTTCGGAAGCTACGTGCTGTACGACTATGAAATCCCGGAAAACTGAACATTGCATTTACAATTTTCCCTTGAAACAACCTATAAATAATCAGAAAGGTGGAACAAAAGTCTTGCAAAGCAAAAATGCGCGTGATATACTATTGGTGTCAGCAGGTGGCAAGCTGATCTGCCCGCTGTGCGGACGGCCGACGCAGCAGCGTGTGCTGCCGACGACAACGCTGACAGACTTCCCGCTGTACTGCAAGGTGTGCAGACGCGAGTCCGTCGTAAACGTGAATATGAGCCTGAGCCAGAGCCTTTGCGCCAGCGCCTGCGCCAAATGATTTGACCGTGTGAACGGTAGATCGTTTGGCGCTTTTGTTTTGCAGCCGAGGTGATAGCCGGATGGCATGAGCGCCATGATCTCCGTCGTGAGGTCATGGCGCTTTTGCTTTATCTGCGATGCTGGATGAAAGGGCGGTGATCCCAGACGGACTACAAGAGCAAGCGATGGCTGCGCCTGCGGGATGCAATCCTGCGGCGCGACGGCTACAAGTGCCGCGAGGCTGGCCGCTATGGCCGAAACGAAACCGCGACGACAGTGCACCATGTCTACCCTGTTGAGGATTTCCCAGGCTGGCAATGGTGCCGCTGGAATCTGATTGCTGTCAGCCAGGCCGCGCACAACAGCTTCCACGATCGGACGACCGGAAAGCTGACCGAGCGAGGCCTCATGTGGCAGCGGCGAGTGATCCCCCCTCCCGATTCGCCTCCGCCGTTTTAGCAAAAGCACCGGATGGGGCCACCTTTTCCGACGGCGGGAAAACCGGCGGAGGGGGTTAAGCCGGAGGGCCAGGCGTGCGCGCGACGCGCGCGTCGTGGAATTGCGCGACGCGGGCGCAAACGACGCGGGCACGCGAAAACGGCCGCTCGAATGGCGGTGCGAGAATACATCGGAGGCCGCGCCGGGCGCTTTTGCCTGCATGATAGTCCTTCACACCGGGCGCGGTTTGGCCGCCGCGTCTGGCGGAGCCTCCGAGGAAAGGAGACCATGGCGCGCGAAGATATGATCCGGCAGGACATGAAACTTGTCGGGACTTACAACGAAATCTTTGAGCCGACGATCAAACAGCTGGCGAAAACCGAACGTGAGCTTTCGCGTGCCGAGAAGGAGTGGAAGAAGCAGGGCGGCCAGCGCGTGTGTACGATGATCAACAAGACCGGCGCAGAATATACGGCGAAAAGCCCATACTGGACGGATGTCCAGGACTTGCGTGCCACTGTTCAGAGCCTGCGCAATCAACTCGGTCTGACGCCGACCGGCCTCAACAAGGCCCGCGGCAAGGCACCGTCGAACGGCGGCGTCGGCAAGCTGGAGCGACTGCTTGAGGATGCGCATAATCACGCAATCGAATGCGCCGCACAGTATCAGCGCGACGTTGAGAACTTTGTGCAGTCGGTTTTATCTGGTGAATCCGGATTGTGTGAGGACGCGGTACTCGCTTGCAAACGGTACGTGTCAGACTTGGCCACTGGAAAGTGGGAATTTCGCTCAGAGCCAGCGAATGACATCATTGCCATCATCGAGACGATGATCTGCCACCAGCAGGGCGAATTTCTCGACGCGACACCACTTCGCGGGACGCCGTTTCTGCTGCTCCCTTATCACAAATTCATCGTCTACAACGTTATGGGTTTTTACCTGCCGGGTACGAAAATCCGGCGCTTTAAGGAAGCTGTCGATTTCATCCCCCGCAAAAACGTCAAAACGACGTTTGCTGCGGCTCTGGCGTTTGCGCTGGCCCTGTATGAACGGGCCTCCGGCTCGAAGGTGTACGAGGTCGGCGGCGCGCTCAAGCAGGCGCTGGAAGGCTTCGACTTCCTCAAGTACAACGCCGCGCGCCTGGGCGTGACCGTTAAGGACGATCCGGAAAACGGCCTGCGGATTATCGATAACAACATGGAACGCTCGATCTCCGGCGACATCGGCGACGGTATGATCTCCATCAACGCTCTGGCTGCGAATCCCGACAAACAGGACTCTTTCAACTGCAACATTGTCATTGCGGACGAGGCTCACACTTACAAAAGCCCGCAGCAGTACCAGATCCTGAAGGACGCGACCAAGGCGTACACCAACAAACTGGTAATCATCATTTCGTCCAACGGTCCGAATGCCCGCGGCTTCCTGTTGGGGCATTTGGAGTATTGCCGGAAGATTCTCCGCGGGACAGTCACAGGTGACGCTGCCGACTCGGTTTTCTGTTTCCTCTGCTCTGCGCCGACGCTGGAAAACGGCGACGTTGACTTGAAGGACCCAAATGTTTTGAAGGCAGCTTCCCCCGGTTGGGGCTACTCCATTCGTCCGCAGGACATGATAAACGACGCGGCAATGGCCGCAGAGAATCCGGCGCTGCGGCCGGAATTCCTCAACAAAAGTCTAAATGTTACGACAAATGCCGTTAAGGCGTGGTTCGACATTGCGGAGTTCCGTAAAAGCGACGAACGGTACAGCTGGACGCTTGCGCAGCTGGCAAAACTGCCGATCCGGTGGTATGGCGGGACGGATCTGTCCAAGCTCTACGACCTGACAACCAGCGCCCTGTTCGGGCACTACAAGGGCGTAGACATCATCATTCCGCACTGCTGGTTCCCGCGTCCGGCCGCGATGGTTAAAGCACAGCAGGATCAAATCCCGCTGTTCGGCTGGCTGAAGGACGGCTGGCTGGACATGACCAATGACAAGGTGACCAATTACCACGACGTGGTTATGTGGTACAAGAAGCGCCGCGCGGAAGGCTTTAAGATCCGGCGCGTCGGGCATGACCGTAAATTCTGCCGTGAGTATTTCGTGGAGATGAAGCAGGAGCGATTCCCAATCAAGGATCAGCCGCAGCTTTTCACGCGGAAATCCGAGGGCTTCCGGTACATCGAGAACAGCGCGAAAAAAGGGACTCTCTACTACCTGCACGCCGAGCCGTTTGAGTACTGCGTTCAGAATGTCGCCGGCATTGAGAAATCAGACGATATGGTAATGTACCAGAAGATCGAGCCGAATTTACGTATTGACGTATTCGACGCCGCCGTTTTCGCGGTGTGCGCCTATCTGGAGGATCTGACTGCCAGCAATAAGGCGGCCGGATGGTATGACAAGAAAGATGGAAAGGATGATGATGCCGATTGAAAGTCAAAGTGCAGCGCAGGTCCGCACAGGATCTGACGCTGCAAGGATTCCTGCTGGGTGCTGTAAATCAGGATACGCTTTGCGTACCCGGCTATACACGGCTGATTGACAGCCCGGACGTGCAGGCAGCCGTTGGCGGCCTTGCCGATATTATATCCAATGCGACAATTCAGCTCATGCAGAACACGCCGGACGGCGATGTCCGTGTTCGCAACGCTCTTTCCCGCTTCATGGACATTCAGCCGTGGGCACATGGCACACGCAAGGACCTGATCGCGTGGATCGTGTGGACAATGCTGACGAACAGCTGTGGAAGCGCCTTTTTGCTGCCGCACACATCCGGCGGCTTGCTGACGGAGCTGGAGCCGATGCCGGATGCGGTAGCTATGAGCGACGATAACGGCCGAAGCTACTATGTCGTGTGGCGCGGCAACCGCTTCGATTCCGGCGCGGTGCTACACTTCCGGCGCTGGCCGGACCCGGCACAGCCTTGGCGCGGCCTCGGTTTGCGGATGAGCCTGCACGATCTGGCAAACAGCCTGCGACAGACGTCGGCAACAAAGAAGGGATTTATGTCCGACAAGTGGAAGCCGAGCGTCATCGTCAAGGTGGACGCGCTGGCAGATGAATTTGCCGACGAGGATGGCCGAAAGCGCCTGGTCGATCAGTACCTGTCCAACAGCACCGCCGGCGCACCGTGGATCATCCCGGCTGAGCTGATGGAGGTGCAGCAGGTAAAGCCGCTCAGCCTCACCGATCTTGCGATTCGAGACAGCGTGGAGCTCGACAAGCGGGCGGTCGCATCGCTGGTCGGCGTGACGCCGTATATGCTCGGTGTCGGCAGCTACTCCGACAGCGACCACAACCATATGATCAAGACGACCGCGACAACCATTGCAAACATCATTTGCCAGGAGCTGACGCGGAAGCTGCTGATCTCCAGCGAGCTGTATTTTTCGATGTCCACAAGGCGGCTTTACAGCTACAGCACCAAGGAGCTGGCCGACGTGGCCGAGGGCCTGTACATTCGCGGCCTGATGGACGGCAACGAGGTTCGTGACTGGGTCGGCCTGAGTCCGCGGGAGGGACTGAACGAGCTGGTTATTCTGGAGAATTATATCCCGCGTGGAATGATCGGCAACCAGAACAAACTGACACAAGGGGGCGACGACAATGAACCGTGACAAGCAGTTGCGGCAGGTTCGCTGCGTGGCGCAGCCGTTTCAGACGCGGGCAGCGGACAATGACTTGTACATCGAAGGATATTTTGCGGTGTTTAACTCGGAATATCAGCTTTGGGATGGTGCAAGTGAGGTGATCAAGCCCGGCGCATTTACCGTCTCAATCTCCGGGGACGTCCGCGCGCTTATCAACCACGACACCAGTCTGGTGCTTGGCCGGACAAAGCCAGGCACGCTGGCACTCCGGCAGGACGACCGCGGCCTGTGGGGCAGCGTCCGAATCAACCGCGACGATGTGGACGCGATGAGCTTGTATGCGCGCGTGCAGCGTGGCGATGTAGACCAGTGCAGCATTGGTTTTGCAATCAAACGCGAAACCTTCGTGGATCTCGGAAATGGTAACTATCGTTGGGAAATTGAAGAGGTTGACCCGCTGTACGAGGTCAGCGTCTGCACCTTCCCGGCGTATGAGTCCACATCCGTAAGCGCAAGGCGGCAGGATCTGGCCGAAATTCAGAAGCGACGCGCCGAGGCATGGCGCGAGGAAATGACCAAAAAGTTAGGAGGCAAATCGTAAATGTCCGTACTTAGAGTATTGATGCTCAACAGTGAGATCGCAGCGCTTCGTTCGCAGCTCACGCCGCTGGAGCAGACGCGCGACGGCTTCGCCGCTCGCGAGGAACAGCTCCGACAGGCAATTTCGGAGGCAGCGACCGACGAGGAGCGCGGCGTCGTATCCACGGCGATTGAAACGTTTGAGCAGGAACGCAGCACAAACGCCGCAGAAATCTCCCGTATTCATGGAGAGATCGCGCAGCGCGAGGAACAAATCCGCAGTCTGGAGGCCGCGCAGACGCCGCCTCCGGCAAACAATCCGGTGCCCAACTCTGACACCGGCAACACCAACCACGAAAGGGGCAATGTAGAAATGAGCAATCCCGAACGCCGCTGGTTCGGCATGACCTATCAGCAGCGCGATGAGCTGCTGACACGTGACAGCACGAAGGAATTCCTTCAGCGGTTCCGTCAGCTCCGCGCCCAGCAGAACAGCGCGACCGGCGCTGAGTTGGGCATCCCGACCGAGTTCATGCAGATCCTGCGCGATCTGACCTATCAGAACTCCAAACTGTGGAAGTATGTCCACAGCGAATCTCTGCGCGGCAATGCTCGCCAGAACATCGTCGGCACTGCCTCTGATGCTGTGTGGACGGAGACCGTCGCCAACATCAATGAAATCGTGCTCGACTTCACACAGCTGGAAGTGGACGGCTATATGCTGGCCGGATACATGGCGATCTCCAATGCCGTGCTTGCCGACGATTCCGACCTCCAACTCCTGACCAGCATCCTTAATGCGATGGGCGAGGCAAACGCGCGGGCACTCGACAAGTCGATTGCCTATGGTACGGGCGTGAAAATGCCTGTCGGCTTTATTACCCGCCTTGCCGCGTCGGCGAAACCGTCCTGGTGGGGCAAGGATCAGGGCGACTTTATCGCGCTGAACACCAGCCACATCCTCAAACTGGATATCGACTCCACCTCCGGCGCTGCGTTCTTCGGCTCGCTGATCGAGGCGCTGGGCATTGCAGATCCGAAGTATTCGGACGGCCGCGCGTTCTGGATCATGAATCGCAAGACGCACATCCGCCTGATGGCCAAGGCGCTGGCATTTGACGCCGCTGCGGCGCTGGCCGCCGGCATCAATAACACCTTCCCGATTATTGGCGGCGATATTGTTGAGCTGGAATTCATGGCCGACAATGATATTGCGGGCGGCTTCGGCGACATGATGCGCATGGTCGAGCGCGAGGGCGCAACGATTGCATCCTCCGATATCCCGCTGTTCCTGCGGAATATGACGGTCTACCGCTCCATTGGCCGCTACGATGGCAAGCCCGCACGCGGTGAGAGCTTCGTGCTTGTAAACTTCCACAATACGCAGCCGACCACGTCGATCTCGTTCGCGCCTGATCTTGCGAATGAAAAACTGGGTACGCTGATCGTCACGACCGCAGCAGGCGCGTCGAACGGCAAGAGCATCGTCACAGTAGCCGGCAACAGCTCCGGCACTCTCAAGTACCAGACCAGCGGGCAGGCCATCGCCGTGGGCAATGGTGAGCGGCTTGGCAAGGGCTGGACGGATCTCCCCGCTACCAAGATCATCGACGGCACAACGGGTGAGACCATCACCGTTGTCGAGGTCAACGCAGAGGGCCGCGCTGTGGCTGTCGGCTCCGGCAGCGTGACCGCCAAGACCGGCGGTTAAGGAGGGCCGATATGTCAGCGGGACTGCGTATTGATTTACTCAAGGTCGATCTCGGCCTCCTGAGCTGCGCCGAGCCACAGGAACTGTATCTGCGCAGCCTGCTGACGTCGGCTGAGAACTTTATCCGCCGCCGGGGCGTGCCTCTGGCGGACGATGATACCGACGACGATCTGCTGGTTGCGTCGGTGGCTGCATGGATGTACCGTGCGCGCGGATCTGCCGACCGCGCACAGCTTCCCCGGAACCTGGACATCCAGATCAAGGATCGGCTGTGCGCGGCCAAGATGGGAGGCAACAAATGATCTATGACAAGATTCTGACCATCTGCACGCTGCGCCCCGGCAAATCGCCTGCTGTGCGAAAGCTTGGGAAAATCAGCCAGCAGTATTACGCGGAGCGCACCGTCTACGCCTCCCGCTATTATGCGGGCAGGCAGGCGGGCGCGAAGCTGGTACGAATGGTGTCAGTGCCTCGCAGCGTGTACGACCCGCCAATCGAGGCCGACCAATACTGCATCCTGGACGACGGGCATGCGTACCGCATCGACCAGGCGCAGCGTGAGCTTGATGATGACGGGCTGCCGGTCACGACGCTGAGCCTGGCAGAGCCGGAGGGTAAGTATGAGCTATACCAAGATTGAGCGCGCACTGGAAAGCGTGCTGCCGGGCGCCGTGTACAAGGTGCAGGCCCCAATCGAGGACACCAGCGGCAACCCGATCACCAGATATCTGGTGTGGACGCCGACCGGCGAACGGTACGAATATGCCGACGGAAAGCCGTTTGCAACCGTCCACACAGCGGTTGTGACGGTGGGTACGCAGACTGAGGACGACGACCTGCCGCGAAAGGTCACGGCGGCGCTGGCCGAGGCGCGTGTGGCGATGCAGCCGCCGGAGCATTCATATGACGATGAGCTTGCCACTTATTTTACGGATATTCCGTGTGAGGTGATCTGATGGCGCAATTAGAGACCAACAGCGGTTCGGATAACATCACAGAAGTTATTCGACGGATGGAAAAGGCCGACCTGTTTACAGACGAAAACCTCAAGGAGATGCTGACTGCCGGCGCGGGAATTATGCTGGATGCGGTTAAATCTGCTTTTGTCACGGCCGGACACAACTCTGTCGGGCGTGCCCGCCGGACGGGCGAGACCTACCGGCATATTGCCAAAACCCGCAACGTCAAGAAAGATAAGCATGGTGTGCCGTATATGCAAGTGACGATCAACGGCAAGGACAGCCGCAATCAGCGCTACGGCGTCAAGGGCTTTGTCCTCAACTATGGCCGCCGCACTGGCGGCAGGATCACTGCTGACCATTACTGGAGCAATGCAGTAAAAAATACATGGCAGCGTGTCAACGATTCGATGGCTGAAGTAGCGGCGCGAAAGCTGAAAGGAGAATGAAATGCCTGAATTTGATCTGCGCGGCATGAAGGCCGCAAAGTACAATTACGACAAATCGCAGAAGAAAATCACATACGGCGAGGCTATGAGCATGGGCGAGGCCATGACGGCAAACCTCGAAATGAAATTTGCCGAAGGCCGCATCTATGCCGAATCCTCGCTTTCGGAGTACATGAAGAAATGCACCGGTATGACGACCAGCGTCGGCGTGAAGTATATTCCCGCCGATTGCCAAAAGGTGCTTTATGGCTTTTATGAGCTGAGCCGGTCGGTCGGCTCTACCTCGCCGAAGACCGTCAAGAGCATGACGGCCGGCAGGACCTCGACGGGCCAGTACGTCGGACACGGCTTTTACAGCCCCGATATGATCGACGGCGTAGAGAAATTTACTGCCGTCTTTGTCCACAAGACACTGTTTGGCCCGCCCAGCCGTGTCCTTCAGACGATGGGCGAGTCGATCACTTTCCAGACGCCGACCACAAGCGGTGAGTCCCTCGTTGACGATCTCGGCCACCTGTTCGAGTGGTACACTTTTGACACCGAGGCCGAGGCCATTGCGTGGCTCGCTGCGTGCTTCACGACCGAGCCTACGGTAGTGACGGGGGCGGGCTGATGGATGTACGACTCAAAACCATGCCGTATGAGATCGACGGCCACAAGCTGACGCTCTCCTGCAACATGGATGTGCTTGCAGAGCTTCAGGCGCAGGACAGCAACCTTGGACAACTGCTGGACGGTGACCGCTCAATGCGGAACTATCTCCGGCTGATGGCTGCGATGATTAACAGCGAGCTTCGCCGCCAGGGCGTGGACGCGGCCTATACCGACGGAGACCTCGGCCGCCGCATCAGTTTCCGAGAATTTCGGAAGAACAACCACGCTGTGTTCGCGATGCTCGTTTCCGCCGTCATTGTCGATGACCCGGAGGAAGCGGAGCCGAAAACGGAGCAGCCGGAGGCAGACGAAAAAAACGCAGTGACCAGCAAGGACGACGGAACGGCATCGACTTTGCCTGGTACCTGAATATCTGGATCAATATCCTACACAACGACGAGGCCGTTTTCTGGCGGTCCATGACGCCGGCACGGTGTGTTGCACTTTACCGAGAGTATTTCAAACTCACGGGCGCACCGTGCCGGCCTTTTGCATCTGAGACGCAGCCCGCGCCTCAGGAGCAGAAGCCCGCCCGCTTGTCGTTGTCCGAATACCTCATGGGGAGGTGCAATTAATGGCAGGCCCAAGTATCAACACAAAAATCAAGCTTGACGGCGAAAAGGAGTACAAGGCGGCGCTGGCTGAAATCAACAGCGGCTTGCGGGTGCTCAAATCCGAGCTGAATCTAGCTTCGGAGCAATTTAAGGATAATGCAGGCAGCGTGGATGCGCTGAGCAAGAAAAACGACATCCTTGAACGCAGCATTCTCACCCAGCAGGAGAAGATTGAAAAGCTGAAGGAGGCTCTTCAGTACGCGGGCAAAGAGTATGGTAAGAGCAGCGAGAAAACCAATGGCTGGAAAATCGCGCTGAATAATGCCGAGGCTGAGCTTGCGAAAATGCAGGGTGAGCTTGATGCCAACACAGATGCGCTGAAGAAGATGGCAACCCCTCTGGATAAGGTCAGGAGCGCCTTTGCTGCGACCAAGGAGCAGGGCGGCGGCGTCAAGGAAGTGCTGGCAAATCTCAAGGATGAGTTTACGCTCAGCACGGATTCTGCGAATGGCCTTGGCACGGCACTGACGGATATCGCTGGGCATTTCGGCATCCAGCTTCCGGAGGGTGCATCGAAGGCTGCGAGCGCATTGAACGGCATCAACGCGGGGGCTGCGCTGGCTGTGACCGGGATCGGACTTCTGGCGGCCGCGATAGTCAAAGCAGAAAAGGCGCTGATCTCCATGACGAAGGAGAGCGCCGAATATGCCAAGGAGATTAAGACGCTTTCCAGCGTTACGGGGCAGTCCGCAGAGAGCCTTCAGGAATTTGACTACGCCGCCGAGATGATCGGCGTCTCGTCCGACCGCATCCGCGACAGCCTCAAGGAAACCACCAACAAAATGCAGGAAGCCGCGACGGGCACAGGCGACGCCTATGAGGCGTACAACAAGCTCGGCGTGGAGATCACCGACGTGGACGGCCAGCTGCGCAGTGCGGAGGACGTGTTTTACGACACGATCGACGCCCTCGGCGACATGAAAAACAAGACGGAGCGGGACGCACTGGCGATGGACCTCATGTCCGAGTCGGCGCAGGAGCTGAATCCGCTGATCGAGATCGGCAGCGACGGCCTCAAGCAGTACGCCCAGGAGGCGCACAGCATGGGCTACGTCCTCGATAATGAGGCGCTGACGGCGCTTACCGAGGTGGACGACGCATACCAGCGACTGCAAAAGTCGCAGGAGGGCGCGAAGAATCAGCTTTCTGCTGAGTTCGCGCCGTATCTCACGGAGTTTTATGAGAAGATCACGAAGCTTATCAGGGACGGCGGGCAGGCGCTCAAGGACTCTGGCCTTGTGGACTCCTTTGGTATGCTGCTGGAGACTGTGGGCGACATTATCGCGCCTACCGATCAGCTCTCGTCGGATACCGTGCCAAAGCTCACGGAGGCGCTTCGCCCGCTGGCCGAGATCATGGCGGGCATTGCAGACACCATTGACTTTATCAGCGGTGCGGCGACCGTCCTCACGACCGGTATATGGGACTGGGATAAGTGGTCGGGCGGCTGGAAGCAGATGGGCAAGGCTGCGGGCTTCGGATACTCCTACGGCAACGGCAACAACACGCAGACACTCAAGGAAAAATGGGAGCAGACCGATATCAACCGCGCGACCAGCGCGAACGGCTACGGCCAGTATTACGCAAACGGAAAGTGGTATTCCAATTATGAGAGCTACCTCCGCGACGAATGGGAAAAGTCAGGGGCAGGAACTACCTTCGAGTATTGGAAAATGCAGAAGGGCTATAACGCCTCCGGCACGGACTACTGGCGAGGTGGGCGGACGCTGATCGGCGAGTACGGCCCGGAGGAAGTCGTGCTGCCGCAAGGTACGCGCATCCTGACGGCGCAGGAAACCCGGCAGGCGTCGGGAGGCGATACATTTTACATCACGATCCCGGCCAATACGGTAAAGGAATTCAACGATATCGTCAACATCGCGCGAAATAAGCGAAGAACGGACAGAATGGGGGTGGATAAGGAATGAGTATAACACAAAGTCTCTACTCCAAGGCCTTCGCGTTTCTTGACCCCGACAACCGAGGATCGAATGTGCATACTGGTTCGCAAGTAACACTTAGGACATATGAGAGCCGGCTCCTTGTAAAGTTCGAGAGCCTGCCGGATCAATTTAGGTTTAAACGGATATCTGGTGCGCAACTGTTCTTTTATTTCTTGGCAACCGAGGGTTCCTATGACTGGTATGATGCGCATGCAAACACAAAGGAATTTGACGAGAAAACTGCAACGTGGGACACATGGAATGAGACTGGTTACAATCTCGTATTCCAGCGTAAGGGCGTTGGGAACGCCCCGGTATGGGCAGAGTTCCCTTCCGCATCAATCTTATTTGGTGACGCTGTTACCTACGGTATAAGATTGCAATCTTCTCTTTTAAATGCTAAGCCATTTACCGTACAGACGAGCGGTGCAAACAGACCGTACCTCGTATTGACAATAGATGAAAGCGCCACAGCGGATACGCTGAATATATCAAGTATGTCGCCCAATGCCGGAGCGATTGACAAGTATCGCGATGTTCTTTTCACGTGGAGCTCAACAGCCCCATACCCATGTGCTCCGAGACTCGTCCAAGCCTCTGCAACTTTTCAGTGGCGCACAGGTCCTAGCGGAACGATCCATTCACACAGCGTCTCCGGAAACACGAGTAGTTTCACCGTCCCAGCAAAAACTTTTACAGGGACGAGTGTCCAATGGCGGATCGTTGTGACCGCAAACAGCGGCAAAACAACGACATCGGACTGGGTAACGTTATCGACCGCAGATGCAGAGTCAACGGCGGCGATAAAATCGCCGAAAGGCGAAATCGTAGACGCATCGAGGCCGGTAGCGTTTGCGTGGACTCACATCATTTCTACCGGCACGGCCCAGACCAAGGCGGAGCTGCAAATCTCGACGGATATGCAGACATGGACGGCGCTTGCGACGGTGACCGGCGCGGAGATGACCTACACCGCCCCGGCAAACACGCTCGGGAGCGGGACAAAGTACTGGCGCGTACGGACGTACAATACGGACAACGCGGCGGGCGCATGGAGCGACGCGGCGGAGTTCATCTGCGTCGGCGCTCCGGCGGCTCCGGCGGTTTCAATCAAGTCGCAGTCTCCGCGCCCGGTTATCGGCTGGCAATCATCGGAACAGCTGGCCTACCAGGTGGAAATCGACGGCGTTTACAGCTCCGGCACGTACTACGGCACGGACAAAACGTGGACGGCGCCGATGTACCTCGAAGATGGTGAATACATTGTGCGCGTCCGCGTGCAAAACGAATACGCCATGTGGTCTCCATGGGGATCGGCGGCGCTGCAAGTAGCCAACACGGCGGGACCGGCGATCAATCTGACGGCCGAGGCCGGGGACACGGTGCGCCTCTTCTGGAGCGCTGCCGGAGGGTATCACTACAACTTTTACCTGATATACCGCGATGGGAAGCTCATCGCAAAAACGACAGAGCACACATACACGGATCTGCGTTCCATCGGCAGCGTAAGCTACCAGGTGCGCGGGTGCTTTGCTGCAAGCTCCAATTACCGGCTGTCCAACACAATGACGGTGACGGCATCCGTGCCGTGCGTGACGCTGATCGATCTTGATACAGGCGATGTGCTGCCGCTTCCCTACTCGGCCAGCACACACCGCACGACGGGGCGCAATCTGAGCCGGGGCGTACAGTCCGTGCAGCTTGCCGGGCGGCGATATCCGACGATAGAGCGCAGTATGCACTATGCGGAGACGATATCGGTTGCGTGCGCATTCCGCGAGGCGGAGGACTGCGCGGCGCTTGAGGCGCTTGTGGGCAAGATGGTCGCGGTAAAAACGCCGGAGAGCAAGATGGTGAGCGGGTGCCTCTCGGTGCTTGCGGCCACTGCGGACGGCGGATTTTACACGACGTATCAGTTCGATGTGGAACAGGCGGACGTGGAGGAGGTAGTGGACATTGATTCGTGATGTATCTTACAAAATCAATGTGCTTCGCGGCGGAGCGGAGTTCAAACAGCTTTCGTGGGCGGCAGACGCCGCCCCGAATGTCTACGTCCGCAAGGACTCGGAGATCAAGGGCAGTTTGTCGGCGGAGGTTTATCCGGACGCCGACGTTGATCTGCTGTCCGACGAGCTGCAACCCGTTCTTGTCCTCGACGGAGCCGAGACACCGCTCGGCGTATTTCAGGCGACCACAGTCGAGGAGATCATGGACGCATACGGGCGGCGGCTCCGGATCGAGGCATACGACCGATGCTGGCGCGTCCAACAGAGCCGCACGGAGGGCCTCTATCACATCGCCGCGAATACGCCGTATCTGACGGCGGTGCAGCAGCTGCTTACGGCGGCGGGCATCAAGCTTGTGCTGGCCGTGCCGTCCTCGGCGGTGCTGGCAACGGATCGTGAGGACTGGGACACTGGAACGGACTTCCTGACGATCTGCAACCAACTGCTGGAGGAGATCAACTACAATCCGGTATGGTTTGACGGCCGCGGCATCTGCCACTTGGAGCCGTACAAAGCGCCGACCGGCGGCAGGATCGATCACGCATACAGCAGCACAGATCTGAAGCTCGCACCGATCACGGACGACCACACGCAGGAGGTCGATCTATTTGATGCGCCGAATGTTTTTGTGCGGATCTGCTCAAATCCTGATAGAGGCGCGCCGCTGACGGCGACTGCCGTCAACGACTCCCCTACCTCCAGCACGTCCACTTTCCGGCGCGGGCTGCGCATCGTTGACGTCGCAAAGGTAAACAATGTCGCCAGTCAGGACGAGCTTCAGGAGCTGGTCAACCGTCTGCGCAACGAGTCCATGCATGCAACCAAGACGATCACCTTTTACACGCTGGCGACAGGCGGCCATGGAGTCGGCGATATCGTATCGATCGACGATCCGGACATCGGCGGAATATGGGAAGAGACTGAGTGGTCGCTCACAATGGCCGTCGGCGAGCTGATGCAACACACCGCGAGAAGGGTGGTGATCGCGTGACGGGCCTTACAGAATATACTGCAAAAGCAGTGACGGAGCCGGAGCGCATCGCACTCGCGACTGTGGCAGCCAAGTACGCGGACGGGCTATCGCTGATCTTTGACGGGCAGGACGCCGCAACGACGAAGCACTACAAATGCAACACGGCGGTGACCTTTGCGGCTGGGAGCCGCGTCGTCTGCCTAAGGATTTCCGGAAGCTGGGTCGTGGCGTTCGCTTTTGGAAATCCAGCATGACGGTGCCAGACTTGGACACCGAGAAGGGAGAAATCATATGATTACAATCAACGCAAGCAGGCGTGAGCCGATCTGTCTGCGGCATCAGGGCGAAAACGACGCAATGCGGGTAGCCTTCCCCCTTTCAGCTTTTGAGGCAGACTGGCCGGGCGGCACACCTTTGCTGCTAGTCCAGCGTCCGCGCTCCAGCAGGGACGCGGAGGCGTACCCCGTGGCGCTTTCCGTGGACGGCCACACAGCGTATTGGACGGTCAGCGCATCGGACGTCGAATACTCCGGATATGGCAAGGCGCAGCTCCAGTGGCGCGTGGAGGACGTTCTTGTGAAATCCTGCATCTATGACACGGTGTGCGTTCCGTCGCTCCATGCAGGCGCGGAGCCGCCTGACGAGCCGGCCAAGCGCTGGTTCGATGCGATTCAGGCGCAGATCGGCAATCTGAACGACCTGACAACAAAGGCCAAGGAGAACCTTGTCGCGGCTGTCAACGAGGCGGCACGATCCGGCGGAGGCTCCGGAGGAGCGGGCACCATCGATATGCGCGTCGCGGATGGCTACATCCAGTACAGCAACGACGATGGCGCGACGTGGGAAAACCTCATTGCCATTGCCGATCTCAAGGGCGCAGACGGTAAAAACGGCATTACGCCGACGATCGGAGCAAACGGGAACTGGTATCTCGGCGACGAGGATACCGGGAAGCCGTCGAGGGGTGCGACCGGCTCGCAGGGCGCAGACGGTAAAGACGGCACAAACGGTACAGATGGCGCAGACGGGCACACGCCCGTTATCACGGCGTCCAAGTCCGGAAAGGTTACAACGATCAAGGCAGACGGAAAAGCTATCGCTACGGTCAACGACGGGGCTGACGGAACAAACGGAACGGATGGTGCTCCGGGCAAGAATGGTGCAGATGGCGCACCCGGCAAGGATGGAGCTCCCGGTAAGGATGGCGTGACGCCGGATATCAAGATCGGGACGGTGACGACGCTGCCCGCAGGGAGCGCAGCTACGGCCAGCATGGGCGGAACTGCCGCACAGCCTACGCTTAACCTCGGAATTCCGAAGGGCGGAGACGGGGACAATGCGAATGTCACGAAGGATGCGGTTGTTGGCGCGCTCGGGTTTACGCCCATCGGCGCGGATGATGTGCCGGTAAAAAGCGTGAATGGCGCGACCGGCGAGGTCAAAAGCGTGTTTTATGTGACGGTGACACCTACAGGCAGCGGATACGCCGCAACTGCCGACAAAACGGCAGCGGAAGTGTATGCGGCTTATGTGGCGGGTTATGCCGTGTATGCGGTAGTGAAATTTGCGAGTGTCACCGCACCGTTTGAATTGCCACTTGTAGCAGCAGCGCCTTTCTTTGAAACATTCGTGCTCGGCTTCGGCGCACTAGGTTCGCTAGACCCAACAGCAAAGCCTCAGTATCCAACTGCCGCATATACCGGCACGGCATGGATGGCATGGCTTGGAACGTTGGCGAGATCGTCTGATATCCCAACGATTCCGACGGAACTCAAAAATCCTTATTCGCTCAACATCAAGATCGGCGATACGACGACGAGCTACGACGGAAGCGCGGCGAAAACCGTGACAATTCCGGAGGGCGGCGGTGCGGATGCATCGCTCGGCATTACCGGCGCGGCTGCCGGTGAATTTCCGAAAGTGTCGGCGGTGAACGAAAACGGTGCGCCAACATCATGGGAAACTGTGGAAAGCGAAGGGGTGACGCTCGGTGGAGACGCACCGGCTCCAACGGATGCACAGGTGTCCTCGGCGGTGAACACTTGGCTGACGGAGCATCCGGAGGCGACGACGACTGTACAGGACGGCAGTGTCTCCGTCGAGAAGCTCGGATACGGCAAGCATGTCTACGGCAGCAAGCCGTACTTTTGCAACAGTGTAGGCTCCGGCGCAGTATCCTACGGTTCCATCGGCGTGGTCGTGCCGTGCAAGGCTGGCGATACGATCTACTGCAATTTTAATATGTCCCCAAACGGCGCGTACAAGAAGCCGCAGCTGCTTGCCGCGCTCCCGGAAAACCAATATGGTGCAATCGCGCCGATTGGAACAATCGAAAAGGATGATACGACAAAGGCGTATACCGTGCCGGCATCCGCAACAACAGCAAAGGCGATGTATCTACCGCAAAATTTTGTTGGAATCCCGGCAGCAAACAACGGCTCCGTTGAGGATGCACTTGCGTGGATCAACAAAACCATGGGGACGGATGGGTCAAAATGCGCACAGAACGTACCGTTTGAAGATTATGATGCATGGTATCAGACGGCACAGGCAGAGCTTTTCGACATTGACGAGAGCTGTAATAAGCTCATGTATGCCTCGCTGTATCAGGCTGTTTCGAAGCTCGTCGGGGCGAAGGTCGCCGTCCTCGGCGACAGTCTGACGGAGCAGAGCGCGTGTTCGTTTATCACCAGTGCGTACAATGACCGCTGGATGGAAAACGTCTTGCGGGATACGGCGCTGACTGGCGATGACGGGAAAACCTACAAAGGCTCCGGATGGTTCGCGCTGATTGCCCGGAAGTATAAGATCAAGTGGTGGTGCGCCGGACACGGAGCGCAGTGGTGGTACTCCACGACCGAGCGGCCAAATGGCGCGACGGCGATGGTGCGCAAGCTGATCGACGGAACGGACGAATTCGATTATATCGTGCTGGAATACGGCACGAATGATATCCTTTCCGGCTACACCCACATCGGCACAGCGGCAGACGAAGCCAGCGAGACGGCGACGACCAGCTGCGGCGCGATCAAGTGGTGCATCGAGCAGCTGCAAACGCGATTCCCCGAGGCAAGCATTGTCGTAATTTTGCCGAACATCCGCAGCGGTGCGAACGGAGAGTCGCCAGCAATGCAGCAGACGTATCTGGATACCGTCGTACCGATACTCAAGAAGTACGGCGTGCGGCGCGTCAACATGGCCGAGGACAGCGGCATTGTCAAAAGTATGATGTCCACCGATGGCGTTCACCTGCGCTGGCCGGTTGTGTCGAACAATGTCACACACTACACGAACGATACTCCGGCGGTGCGGAAATTCAGCAAATGCCTTGAGGCAGAGCTGCTGAAAGCGTGAGGTGAGAGTATGGCATTAAAAACGCTTTACAAAGATGGGAAGCCGTTGACACTTGGCGGGAAAACCTTGAGGGTGGATGTATCAGGCGGCGCTATGGAAGCCTTGGAATGGCATCAATGCCCGGAGCTGGTGCGGAACTACCTCGCAAATGTGGTATACGATCCCAATGACTACAGCGTTTCCCAGATCGCATCCTATGCGCCCGCGACGGCAGTTGTGAGCAATTACAAGCCTATCGGGCAGGAGGCGGGCGGGGTGACGCACTACAACGAAGTGCCAAATGTCCTCACGCCTTTTGCCGGGACCAATGCTGCGGGGACGCTGAAACCGCTTGATGCGCTGCGGTGGATTCGGACGCGGGATAACTCCGCAGAAGCGTGGAATGTGCGCGATCTCGGCGGATGGGCTTGCGACGGAGGCACTGTGAAATACGGGCTGCTGATTCGAGGCGGGAAATTGGCCGCGGCAGATCGAGCAGTGCTCGTGGGAGAACTTGGTGTTCAACACGATCTTGATCTGCGAGGCCGAGAGGGAGGCGGCTCCGGCGACGAGCCGGATATGGAAGAATCTCCGCTTGGGAGCGATGTATGGTACACGCGCACCCAGCAATATGCATGGTACGCTCTGACACCGGTAGCGACATGGCAGGCTTACCTCCGCTGCGTGATCGATGCTGTAACGCATAGGGAGCCGGTGTATTTCCACTGCACGGCAGGCGCGGACAGAACCGGTACGCTGGCTTGTGTTCTTGAAGGGCTGCTCGGTATGAGCCAAAGCAACATCGACAAGGACTATGAGCTTACTACATTTTATTCCGGCTCTGGGTCGGATGCGAATGCGCGGCGAAGGAATGAATCGGACTGGAAGGGGCTTATCAATGCGATCAACGCCGTTCCCGGCGACACGTTCCGCGATAAGTGCGTACATTTTGCCGTTGGAACGTGCGGAATGTCGATGGCTGATATCAACGCTTACCGCGCGGCTATGATCAACGGAACGCCCGAGACGCTGCACTGGTATCAGAGCATCACCAAAAATCTCACAGGCTGCACGATCAGCAACGCCGCGTCTCAGGTGGATTACGGCGAGGCGTACACTGCGACTATCACGCCGGAAAGCGGAAAAAACCTGGACAGCATTGTTGTTACGATGGGTGGTGTGGATATCACATCCACGGCAGTCTCAGGTGGGGTTATCAGCATTCCGAAGGTGACGGGAGAAGTGACGATCACTGCGGCGGCATCTGCACCGTCGGTGAATTACACCATCACGCGGAATCTCACCAATTGCGCATCGTCCAACACGGCGAATACCATTGCCGAAGGTACGGCCTACACCACGACGCTCTCCCCGACGGGGACTTTCAAGAAACTTGGCACGATCACTGTCACGATGGGCGGAACGGATATTTCCGCGTCTGCGGTTTCCGGCAGCACGATCACAATTGCCAAGGCAACGGGCAACATCGTGATTACCTGCGCGGCAGCGATCACGAACATCATTGATACCATCGGGATATCTGCAAATACGCGACTGAGCACGTCGAGCGGCGCAAATCGAGCGCAGAATGGATATGCGGCAATCGGTGCCAACGAAGATGCAGCAAGTCTGATTCACCTGAAAGCGGGAGATACGCTCCGCATCAAGGGTGCAAGCCTACCCGCGTCGAATGATAGTTACAGTGCAATCGCGCTGCACAATGCAAATGGAACGTTCAACACGGCGACATATCTGCATAGCGGGCTTACTTGGAACGGTATGACGTTTGCGAACAGCGGCAATATCGTCACGGTGAAGGCTACAACGGAACACTACATCCGCGTATCGTTGATCTGCACGGATGCGTCGGCGGTAATTGCGACGATCAATGAGGAGATCAGTTGATGGATACATGCGTATGCTGCGGACAGACGATCCCGGAGGGGCGGATGGTCTGCCCGGAGTGCGAAATAGAAAGCTTTGAAAGGAGTATCAAGATGGATGATGGAATTCAGGCGCAGATCGCCTCCGTGGAGGCGCGATGCAAGAGCAACTCGCACAGGATCGACGAGCTGGAGGCAGACAACAGGGCGCTGCATCAGCTGGCGACCTCGGTGGAGGTGCTGGCGACCAAGCAGGAGGCGATTGAGGAAAACGTGAACGAGATCAAGGCCGATGTGAAAAGCATCAAGGCGCTGCCGGGAAGCCGCTGGGAGGCGGTCGTGAAGGGCGTTATTACGGCAATCCTTGCAGGTCTGATCGGATTTGCGCTGGCAAGGCTGGGGGTGGGAGGCTAGTATGAAGCAGCCCAAACGCAAAAGCAAAGGACGCATGGCGCGGGAGCTGGTATACTACTGCATCTACGCGCTTTCGCTGACGCTCGGCTGGGCTGTGCTGGTCAAGACGGTGGCGGTCATTGCCGACCGCCCCGCCGATCTGACAGACGTGCTGACCTTCGCGGGCGCGGCCTTCGGCGGGGAGCTGCTTTTGCTCCTGCTCAAGAGAGTATTTGCAAAACCAAATGATAAAGACGATGGAGGTACATACGAATGACTGAAAAGAAATTCTTCGAACTGGTAAAGAAAACGGTGGCGGACTACACGAACGAGCATCTGGACAAGTCCGATGGGAAGCAGATTGGAACAGAAGATGTGTATGTTGTGTGGTACTGCAAAACACTCCAGAATTGGAAAGCCCTTGCGAGCACGACACTGTTTGACGGCATGTATTATGAGATTACGATCAACGGCGATAAACAGGAGATGTATCTCGATGCTTACAAAAAGTTCGAGAACCGCGCAATCAAGGTGGAGGGCTAAACATGGATAAGATCATCAAGCGGCTCGGGAATCTCCTGAGCGTGAAGAGCCTTGTGACGCTGGTACTGACGGGCGTGTTCGCCTACATGGCGGTCGCCGGGAAGATCTCGCAGGACTTTATGACGGTGTATGCCGTCGTAATCGCGTTCTACTTCGGCACGCAGAGCCAGAAGCTCCAGGATGCGGTGGACGAGAAAGGAGGCGGTGAGGCTTGAATGCGGCGGAGCTTGTAAAAAAGCACATCGACATTGCGAACAACTACAGGACGGTCTACATGTGGGGCTGCTTCGGGATGCCGGTCACCGAGAACATCATCCGCGAAAAGGCTGCGCAGTATCCGGGCTGGTACACGGCGGCAAAGCAGGCGGAGCTGCGGAAGCTCATCGGAAAGGGATACTTCGGCTTTGACTGCGTGAACCTCACGAAGGGCATTCTGTGGGGCTGGAACGGCAGCCAGAACGCGATCTACGGCGGGGCAAAGTACGCGGTGAACGGCGTGCCGGACGTGTCCGCAGACGGCATGATCTCGAAATGCCAGAACGTCTCCACGGGAAACTGGGAGAAGCTCGTGCCAGGCGAGGGACTCTGGATGCCGGGACACTGGGGACTTTACATCGGCGGCGGGCTTGCCGTCGAGTGTACGCCGGTCTGGAAAAACGGCGTGCAGGTCACGGCGGTCGGAAACCTCGGCCAGAAAAGCGGGTACAATACGCGCATCTGGAAGAAGCACGGCAGGCTCCCGTGGGTGGACTACGGAAATGCCGCGCCCGCGAAGAACGGCGAGATCATCGTCAACGGCAAGCGCTATCCTATTGACCGGCTGCTGGTCGGCGGGAAGAACTATTTCGCGATCCGCGAGATCGTGGAGGTTCTGAATGCGGCCGGCGTCTGCAATCTGACCGTTGGGAACAAGGGCAGCGTTGCCGTGCTGGATAGCAAGTAAGGAGGGCGTATGCTGCGGGGGCTGCCGAGTCTGAGCCGCAGCGATTGGGAGCATTTGATCGACGAATGGATTCTTTCGGAGCGATACCGGGGAATCCTGAAACGGAAGATTCTTGACGATTGGAGCCATGAGCGCATTGCCGAGCGCGAGGGCTTGAGCGTAAACGGCGTCAAGAAGATCATAGCGCGGTGCATGAATGTACTGCGGGAGCATATGTGAAGGCAGCCACTCCGTAAGGGGTGGCTGTTTTTATATCTTTTGTGCCCGAAAAGTGGCCGAAGAGTTGGTTTTTTGTTCTTCGTGGATGCCTCATAATGAGCATAGGAGCTGGCCAGCTTACTATTTTATCGGAGGTACTACTATGGAGTACGCAAGCAATGGCAAGGGAAACCTCGGTGTTACGCTCGGCGCGATTGGAACCGGACTCGGCGTCTTCGGCGGCGGGCTGGGCAATCTGCTCGGCGGTTGGGGCATGTCCCCGGCGGCGATGGCTGCTGGCGCGGTGTGCAGCGAAAACACGCCGGTGACGCGCTACGCGCTCGAACAGCAGAAAACGATCTCGGAGAAGAATATGGAGATCGCCTACTGGCGCGGGCAGGACGAGACGAACCGGAAGATCTCTGACTCCTACAGCAAGCTCGAAAACCGCCTGATCGGTCTTGCGGCGGAAGTACGCGCGAACAAGGATGAGCAGGTGGCCATCAACATGCAGCAGGCCGTGTACAACGGCACCACCACTGCGACGATCGGCTGCATCCAGAACCAGGTTAACCAGCTGCTCGGGCTGACAAAGCTCGTTGTGCCGAACGCCTCCGTGTGCCCCGGATGGGGTGCTGCGAAGGTGACGGTTGAGCCTGCGACGGCAACCACCTAATGCGAAGGGGCGGCAAGCGCCGCCCCAAAAATAAGATGGAGGTATCCTTATGGTAACGATCGATCAGGCTATGCGAGGCGCGGCAAAATTTGCCGACAATGAGATCATTCCACATCTGCCGACGGGAAAGGGCATTGGAGCCGGGATCGCGCTTGCGCTTATCATGGATGGCGGCAAGGCACAGCTGCTCAAGCTGCGTGAAAATCCGGCGGTGCAGATGATGGGCGTGATGGACGAGGCCGGGAACATCGACCTTGACCGGCTCTATAATGCGGCAAGGCCGCGCTTTGACGGCCAGAAGCTGCCGATCACGGTGCCGATCATTGGAGAGCTGCGCTTTGACGTGAGCGATCTCGATAAGCTTTACAGATACATACAGGAGGCGTGAGCATGAGAGACTACATCAACGGACTGTACGCGCGGCTGGAGGAGCTTTCCGAAAAGCCGCTGACGCTGGGACACATCGAAGAGGCTGATGCAGTGGCGGGCCTCCTGTGCCGCCTGCATAAGCTAGACGGAATGGATGGAGACCATTTTCGTGAGTCCACGAAAATGACGGAATTCTCCCGAGAAGATGCCATGCGCTGGGCGGAGCACATGCAGAACGCCGACGGCACGGTCGGGCCGCACTGGACGATGGATCAGACTTCCGCCGTCGCGGATGCGAGCGGAGCCGGGAACGATATTCCGCACTGGGTTTTCGGCGTGACGATGAACATGATGTATTCGGACTACTACGATGTGGCGCGGAAGTTCGGAGTCAACGTGCCGGAGTTCTACGCGGAACTGGCGCGGGCGTTCTTGATGGACAAGGACGGGCCGGAGCCGACGAAAAAGCTCATGGAGTATTATGAGCATATCGCGCGAAATTGTTAGCATTTTGCGTTAGCATTTTGTGTTCTGAGCGCACAAAATTACTTGCGTAAATATAGAATATTTTCTGCGTTCGCAGAAAGAAGAAAATGCCCAAAAGCATTGATGTGCAAAGAAAAGCCCGCAATCTCAATGGATTGCGGGCTTTCTTTTGTGTGGCAGGGGATGAGGGATTCGAACAGGAATACATGCTGAAAAACACGGGAAAAAT
>OGGK01000509.1_pt1 | contig 36624 bp, 37 predicted proteins | sample 1571171 | NCBI WGS metagenome assembly OGGK01 (sample SAMEA2581958, study PRJEB24529) | metagenome | biome: Human gut stool | place: China | collected 2011 | reverse complement strand
TACACTCTTTCCCTACACGACGCTCTTCCGATCTCCCCGACGGGGCAGCGAGTAAAGATTTATTCATTTTTCAAATCCCTTAGAGCTAATTCCTTCTGTACGAAGCCAGATAGCAAAGAAAGGAAAACTACGACGATCAGGGTTTTGGCTTTGAGTAAAGCGCACTGCAATACACTCGTCACCAAAATCAGGATGGTAAACAAAGAGAGTGCCACCCTTCATAGTACACCCAGTTTCAAGAATAATATCCGCATCGGGTAATGTGCTGTTCACAAACTTTTTGACACAAGTTAAGACGTCTTTAAATTCAAGCCTACCATAACTTGCACCGTAGGCTGTTGTTGTATTCGCATACCAGTTAATACCACACTCTACCTGACATTCATCCTCTAGTCTGCGACGAAGCAAATTTTCTACTTTGTCAATATTAAACATTTTATCTCCCATATTTAAAGGAGGGGAATCTTTCCCCTCCTTTTATTAAGCTTCTTGATCCGTTACAGTCAACTGAACATTCGAATTGCCAGAAACCAATGTACCATCAAGTTTGGCAGTAAATTCGTACTTGGCAAGTTTATCATTATTCGTATTCAAACCACTGAATACGAGCTTGACCGTATTGCCATCAGAATTTACTTCAGCATATTCGACCACGAAACGATACATCATGTGGCCAATGCCCATTGACGAAATACCGTAGCGTAGCCAAATCAAATGCTGGGAACTGAACAGCCCGCGAAGTCCTGCAATGTCCTCCACACCGAACCAACCGAAAATAGTCGCTTGATCATACACCTCATCCTTGAGAGTACGAATCGGAATTTGAATCATTACAGGTAGCGTATCAAGTAGTGCTTGCAAGCCCGTTACGTCAGCGATTTCATGCGTATGCTCAACATCTGCCTTACCTGCTAGTCCTTCCGTCAAAGCGGTAGTCGTAGCAAGACCTTCGACAGACGGAATCTTGCCTTCCACTTCCTGCAATTCGGTCTTAGTAGCGGCATTCGAAACAGAAGTTTCAAGTGTAGCTACTCGACCGTCCAAACCCGTAATCACAGACGACTGTGCGAGAGTCCCAGAGGTGAGCAAAATGCCACGAGTACCATTGCGTGTTACAGAGTAGACGCCTTCTTCCGTGACGTTGATACAAATACTCATAATCGCAGGGTCTTGCGTGGGATTTGCAAATCCAATGTAGGTGAGAGTAAATGCCTGACCATTGAATCCTACAAATACCGAGCCGCTTTGCATTGCATAGTAGCGCAACACGTAACCCGTCTGCAAGCACTTGTTCAAGTCGTCAAGAGTGATAGGCTCATTCGATTGCGTACTCGTTAGAGCTGCCTTGACCGTATCAGAATCAGCTTCCGTTGTAAGAGTGAACAATGTCGGCATCACTGCACGATTCGGTAGAGCCACATAGCCATCATCCGAAGCCCATGCGCTAGCCTGAACAGCATCCTCGACCTTGGCTACCGTGCGAGTGTATCGCTTGCCTTGCCAATACAGGAATTGTTTAGTCTGCGAAGTACCAACACTGTTGATGATCTGACCATTTCCCACGTTGACCTTGTAAACGAGAACATTGTACGCGGGATTGTTGAAAACGCCATCAGCAGCGGCTTGAGCTTCAGCCTGACCAGCAGAGCTGAAATTACCCAGAGAATGAACTCCAAGAGCTTCAACTTGATCGGTCGTTGCAACTACCTTTTCGTCATTGATCTGAACAACACCGTCAGGGGAGTTCAGATTCATTTGATACCTGTTGGTGCCAATGTCGACCTTGTCCCATTGCGAGAGCATGATCAGGTTCGCACCGTCACCCGTAGTCGAAATTCCTGAAATGCTATCAGCGTTGGCAAGCTGAATCGTTTTACGTTGCTTGTCACTTGCACCTGCAACAAATTCCTGATACTTGACGTAATCAGAAAGATCAGGAGCAATGTTCACGGTCGGGGGGTTGTCCAGACCACCGTTATTCGTCCAAGACAAGTTGGCGTTTTCGTCAACAGAAGGAGTGAACGTAACGCCATCTTTGCCGTTTACGCCATCACTGCCATTCTGACCATTCGCACCATCAGCCCCACGAGGTACACCAATAGTTACAGAAGGAGCCTCAGCAGAGCCGCTTTGTTCAATGGTTGCATCTTCACCCGCAGCAAGCGTCTTCACGTGGAAAGTAATCACAGGGGTGATGCCAGGAGCACCGTCTTTGCCAGGGTCACCCTGAATACCCTGAGCACCTGAAAGATCGCTAAGGTAGGTAAAAGCGTCCGTAGCCTTTACATAGAGCTTTGCATTATCGGGGTCACCTTCCGTAGATGCAATTAGTACGAAACTACCTTCAGGGACGTTTACTGCGTCCTCGTTCATCGCTTCTACACTCGGATACGTTTTGTAGATTGAGAACGCCTTGCCCGTTTCACCTTGCGGACCTGTAATAGACGCAAGGGGAACTAAGTTGCTCCAAGAGCCACCATTATCAGTTGATACCTGAATGTAATCATCAGCTACTTTGAATTGTGGGGTGACACCGTCCTTGCCAGGATCACCCTTTTCAGGTTGCACAATGGAAACCTGATAAATACCTTCTTCAATATGGTCAAGGCGGGCTTTGTTGATTACAGTAACCTTATCAGCCCACTCTTGCTTTACATACGGCTGTGCCATTATTCTTCATCTCCAACAATTGTTAACCCGCAAACAGCTTCACCGCAGATTGCAGGTGTTTCATCCTCACTTTCAAAAGGAATAGCATTAAACAGGTACACACTTGTAAAAGTAGGTGACGTGAACGTTATGCTGTTCCCCGTTTGTGCAGGCATAAATCTAAACGGTAATTCAACATTCTGTGTAGTGTAATCAACGGAGAAGGACGTTACTTGAGTCCATTTCCCGTCAATTACCACTTCCACTAATGCTTGACTTTTCACGGTAACTTCTTCTGACGTACCTAGGTTCACACCTGCATGAACTCGAATTGTACCGTATGAGTATTCCCCAGCTACGGGCTGTACGTCACTCTTGCTTTCAAAAGAAAGAGAGGGGTCAAAAATAGAATTTGCACCCGAAACTAGATCTCGAACCGTTGCTCTATAATTAGCATCAATGCCAAAAGTAAAGAGTAGGTATGCTTTTAGAAAAGGCCAATCGCGCAGCTCAAACTTGTCACCCTTCAAGTTGTACCCAGCTGCAATTGCCTTTTGCTTCAAATCGTTTAATGTAATAGGCATTTATTACCACCCGTCATATCCTTCCCTAGCCATCCCAGCCCTCACCAATCAAGTCCTTCACCAATCCCATCCTTCATGATCCATTCCAGCCATCTTTCATATTTGTGTATAAAAATAAAAGAAAAGGGAGGTAGAAGACTACCCCCTACCTCCCTATAATATAGAATTACCTAATTGTGAGAGACAAGGTATTAGAACGTACCCTGTTCAATCTTGGTAAGGTAAGCAAGCTCACCATCGGCACCAACACCGAGAATGGTATTAGCGGCGCCCTTATTGAGGGCAACCCACTGCGTACCGTTGTGGTACAGGATGTCACCCTTGACACCAGAAGGAGCAATGGTTTGGAAATCGGTTTCGACCGTTTCCCACGTCGGAGCCGTACCGTCAGCACCAGCACGCAAGAACTTGCCAGTGTTACCAGTACCAGACGTAACTTCGAGGTTACCACCAATTACCTTAACAGTGCTGCCCTGCTTAACACTAATCGTGTTGGCTTCGACGGAAATACCATCACCGGCAATGTACTGCGTAGGAGCGAAAGCCTGATTGAAGGTGATTTCATCCGTACCGAAAGTGATTTCACCGCGATTGGCAAGCTTCCAAACAGTGCCCTTAAGAGTACCCTGAGCAATCAGGAATGAAGCACCGTCATAGGTAACATGAGGTTCACCGTCAAGGTCGTCCGCACGTTCCATGACCACGTTACCCGTAGCCCCTTCAGGAACATTAGTAACAACGTAAGCACCGTTCTGCTTACCATCGGTCTGTCCAACGAGCAAAACACGCATGCCCGTCGTAAGGGTTACACCGTTGATTGCCGTGGTATTACCAGTGTCAGCGGAAAGGGTAAAGGTAGCACCTACGCCAGGGCTATCGGGTACAGAATCACCGTCAGCGTAAACACCGTCAATGTTTTCCGTTGAACCAGTTTCGCAAGCTTCGTGCGTTGCATAACCAAGGGCAACCGAATCAGCGTAGTACTTCGGAACTAGCGTTTGGTCATCAAACTGATCTTCCGTAACCGTAGAGGCATACTTGAGTAGTCCACTCATCGTATCCCCTGACTTCTTGACAGCGTCCGTAATGCCATAACCATCAAGGGTAGTCGGATTTTCACCCGCTGTCACGCGACCCTGAGCATCGGTAGTAACCTTGGTGTACGTACCAGCCGTGCCAACGTCGGTAAGTTCCGCAACAATCGTGCCAGAATCGGGTGTAACCGTAACCTGAACACCGTCCTGACCCGAAACGGTCATTTCAGTGAAAGTACCATCAGCCTTACGGTAGGCAATACCTTCAGCATCAAGCTTGGCAACCTGATCGAGAACAGGGCTATGTGCCTGAATCGTATCACCGATCTTGTTTGTTACCTGTTCCTGAATAGCCTGATCAATCTGATCCTTGACGCTTTCGCTAACGTCACCAGCAGGTGTGTCAACTACCCAGCAAGGTGAGAAGTCACCATCATTAGGCTGTTCGCCAGTATAGCGATACCGAGTATCGTTTTCTTCAACGTAAACGGTAGCGCCCTTGTAAAGAACACCTTGGGTAACATAGCTATCACGTTCTGTGATAGTGGCAGCCGTCGTCTTCAGGTCAACTGGAGCATTTTTCAGCAGAAAACCCGAACCGAGCTTAATAGAAGCATTGATATTTGACATATTTACTCAATTTCCCCTGAATTAGAACTTGAAAGTATAAGCAAAGCCCTGGACGTTCGTAGTCACAGCGTAAACGTTATACTGCTGCGGCGTGGAGTCGAGACCCGTGATAGAAACAGTGGTCTTGGTAAACGTGTCGAGGCATTCAAAGTTGTTCGGGTCGAGTACAGACTTAAGATCGCCGTAGCTTGCAGGGTATGCAAACACAACCTGCTGAGAGCCGTTTGTCGTGTAGCTGTAGGTCTTGTTACCCTTCGTCTGGACAACCTTGGTAAGACCAGTGATAGCACCCTGATCGAGTGTGGTCTCAGCAGCGACTACACCCTGATACATTGGGTAGACGAAAGTAAAGGTGACGTTACCACCCGTGGTCTGCTTGGTAGGATCGGTAACACGAGCACTAAAGGTAGTGTTCGCAGAAACTTCCTGCGTGAGAGAGACAGAGCTAGAGCCAGTGTCCGAAGAGACGTCAGCAGCACCAACAGGGGAACCACCAACCATGACTTCAGCCTTCGTAACGTTCTGACTACCACGCGTCCAGTTAACAGTAGCACCTGTGACGGACTGCGTTGAGCCCATTTCGAAGACACCACCGTTGACACCACCGAGAGTTAGGCGAACATTAGTCGGGGCAACATACGGATGCAACAGGTCGTTAATGATATCAACAACGTTTGCATTTTCGTACTTCTTACCCTTAGCAATACCACCGATTGCCACCGTAGCACCGTTAGCAGAATTGTCAGTGTAAATGGTCTGCGTCTTGAGGGTAGCAACCTTAGCAACTTCATTTTCAGCAGCAGTACCGATGACCTGAGCAGAGGTGACTAACGGAGTGATAGAGAAAGTCTTCGTACCGTTAATCGTTTCATCACCTTCCGTATGGACAAGACCAGCATCGTCCATACCTACAACTTCCTTGACCTTTTCAACAAAGTCAGAAATCATTGCAGAGGTGATTGTAGCATTAACCCACTTTGAACCGTTGAAGGTGAGTACTTGATTAGAACCAGCACCACTGACGGAAACATTAGAAAGGGACTCTAATGCCTGTGGGGTCAGGTCAAAGGTTAATAGAACGTCATTGTCAGGAGTACCAGCATTTTCTGTGGTCGTGGTACGCATGAACATCTTTTTGTCAACGATGTTGAATGCAGGTGTACCGCGATCGAGGTCAAGCACGTTAGGAACGGCACCAGCTGTTACACTGTAGTAAAGTGAAAGAGGAAAATTCTTAGCCATTTAGATCTAAATTCCCTAAAAGAAAAGTTCCTTTGTGGAACCAATTAGAACATTCCAACATTCATTGGATTGTTATTTGAAAAAATCATACGCCAATCAGTAAATGTGTCACCGTCAAAGGATCTCCACCAAGTCTTGGTATTGTCAGTGACACGTTGAACTACCTTGCCCTCTCCCTGATCCAATACCTCAATAGTAAGGTCATCAGCGGAGGATGGACAGTTTTCCAATTCCTTCCCGTTGGCAAAATACACACCCATCTTTAAGAGATTGTCAAGATCATCTTGTTCAAATGTCTTTGCCTCGTATGCGGGAATAGTGACGTTACCGTCCTCATCAGGGAAAAGACCGTTTACACTCTTAACAGGATCAAAAGAGAGGTGTAAAGTACCGTCTAGGTCAACTATAAAATTTGCGTCACTTGGCTTGACACCACCAATAGTGTCAGGTGTCGCAATTGGAATCGTCATTGTATTTCGACTGATTTCAGTGCGAGAAAAATACAAGACGGTATCACCAGCTGCGGGCTCAATTGCAAGCGGTGTACGGAAGGAAATTGTCACAGACTTAGACTGAACCGCAACCGACTTAACAACACGACAAATGGAATAGCACTGACCTGAGCTAAACTCAACTACCTTGTCTCCTGCATAAAGAGGAATAAGATCTTGCTTTTCCTGAGCAGACATGTTAGTAGCATCGAGTGTTACCGTAGTGCTCGTTGCTGACTTAACCGTGAAAACCCGCATGTTGCTGAACTGATAGCAGTCGAAGTGCCACAAACCTGTATCACCAGCAGAGTAGACTAGAGTTGAGCTAGAGTCTACTGACATTGGAGAAACAATGTAGCAGTTAGGGTCACTATCCTTCACGGGAGGTAGGTTGTCAATTGTTTCTAAGATAGGAATCTGAAACTTGATGTCACTACCAATGCTGTCTGCCCACGTGTTGTAAGTGCCACCAACCATGCTCAGGTAGGCGTCCAGACGAAGACTATTACCTGAATTTGCGTTGCGCATTGCACGTTTCTCAATTGTATTTTCCGAAACGGAAATAGCAACGCATTCATTATTGGCGTCATAGTAAGCGATTTCACCGAAGAAGAAAGGACCAACATTGTAGTCCATCATTACAGAGTACTGATAGACGTTTGCATTGATAATGTTCGGGCCTTCTACCGTATTTGAGTATACCTCGCTTCCCTTGAGTCCCGTCTGCGAACTGCTAGGGTTATAGGCATACCCTGTACCAAGCTTGTACTTAGTGATTTGCAGGGGTTTCTTAGTTTCGTTTAACTGTGAAACCCCATAATCAGTTAGAATAATATTCATTGCTAGTTTTACCCAAGCAAGTAACCTAACACAATACCAATCACCAGAACCACGTATTGACGGTAGTCGGTGATTGGATACCAATTTATTGCTTTCAGTGCATAGTTAATATTAGCCAACGTGTTGTCTAGAAAACTTTTGCTGTACGGTTTTCGTAGATCCATGCAAGAAGACGAATAGATGAGTGCACCCATAAGCAATAAGAATAAGTAAGCAATAAACAGAAAGTCCATAGCCTATTGCTAATAGCAACCGTAAGAGTTCACTCATTTTAATTTCGTCATGTTGACTACTACAGGATCAAGTCCTTCATTAACAATAATGAGGTTAGATACCTGAGAATCGAGAATCAAAGCTTTGTTTACCAAAAGAGTATGAATCGTTTGCTCAGCGTCAACAAAGGTAACTTTTACGGCACCATTGGTTGACAAACAGACGAGGTTATACTCATTAGAATTACTTACACTTTGACCATTTTCAAGTGTGACACTACACTCACAAAGTGAAGTACCCGAATACATTTGCCGAATCCACTGTCGCTGCTGCATGACGTTTGCAGTTCCAGTACGGACCTGCATATCGATCATTACCGCCTTGTCAGTGGGCCGTAGTGCGTCGTTGTTTTCATCTGTCATTTTAGTTTCCCATTACGTTTTAGAGCGGCTATGTAGTGCTCATAGTCGTCTCTACATTCTTTGTCACAAAAAAGTCCTTCGCAGGGTTCACCACAATTATGACAGTATCCCGTAGGCTCTAAGTGTTCTTCTCTAGCCTTTCGTTGAACTTCTCTAATTTGGTTCTGTAAGAGGACACTGTCGTGTTCCTCTGCTATATCAATGATGTCCATAGTTATTGTTATTCAATAATAAGTTGAGAGGTAGTGATACGGTCAAGCCAAGTAAGGTTACCGCTTTCATCAACACCTAAAACTGTGTTGGCGGTACCCTTCTGCAACCACTGATACTGTCCGTTGGTTCCAACCATAAGGAGTGAACTGTTTGCACCCTTTGCCAGCCATGTAAGGTTGCCAGAGTTGTTCACGGTTAGAATTGAGTTGTTTCCACCCTTCGGCAACCACTGAAATTGACCACTAGCATTTACTGTCAAAATGGAGTTTGCATTACCCTTTGCTAACCACTGCAAGGCTCCACTGTTATTGACAGTAAGGACAGAGTTGTTGCTACCTTTAGGTAGCCATTGGAAGTTGCCCGAGTGGTTAATGGTCAAAATAGAGTCATTAGCACCCTTTGCCAGTTTTACCCATCTACCGTCATGACAGTACAAAATTGCACCATCCGTATCAGGTAACGGGAAGTCACCAACCAAACGAATCCACCCAATATCACCAAGGCCAAGGACTAGGTCACCAACTTGCCAACCACTTAAGCCGTCAACGTGTGTTTCACCTGCAACTGAGCAGTAGAAAATGTAACCCGTAGCATCGTATTGCTCATTCGATGTTAGTGATTCCATGTAGCCGCCGTCAATAAGACGAACACCACCTTCAATGTCAATGTCAATGTCAGTACATTCGTTTGTATTGGCATTCCACAAGCCACCTAGAATGAAAGTACCAAGGGCAGCTTGCCGTAGGTCAATACGGTTACCCTGCCATTCCCCATTGTCATTATCAGTAAGTTTTGGTATACCGTCAGGGACGTTTAGGTACTGCTGAATAGCCTGCCATACGTCTTGGTTGTCAAGAGTAACATCACCAGTGCGTCCGTTAACCGAAGTCACATTTGCACGTACACCTTGTGAATCAACGGTAATGCCTGGACCAGCCTTGACACTTAAACCACCGTCTGACCCAATTGCTAACCCCGTGTCACGTTTGATGTACACGTTACCGAGCTGCGTGTAAGAAGCAACAGTACCACCACTTTGACCACTAGAGGAAATATCCGTCCATTCCGTCCAATCAAGGAAATGGACACGAATGAAAATATGACCAGCACAAGTGTAGCGCTGAACGCAAGCCCCACTAAGGTTCTTAATTGGAATAACCTCAAGGGTCAACCCTGTAGTAGCCTCAACCTCTGGACCATTGACGAACTGAGTACCGTTGGATGCGTAAAATAGACCTGCCGATGTATAGTTGTCTAGGTTAGCCTTAGTAGGTAGTTGCGTCGGTGTCACTAAACCTTCAACAGGATCAGGTTCAGGTAGTTTCACATTACCATTGGTATCAGGAGCAACTCCATCAACCGTTTGTACATACGTATGACGCAAACTAAGAGAGCCATCACTACCTACCGCAAAGTGACTGTTTTGCGGTTTGACCCCACCGAGAGTGGTAGCAGAAGCAACAGGCAATTTGTATGCGGAAGGTTTACCCGTGAGGTCTTCATACCGACCAGAGGTAGCAACAGGGGCAAGTCCTTCAATGTCTTCCGCAGTAAGCTCCACGTCTCCCATTTGACCATTAACTGAGGTCACAGGGAACTCGACGTGTGTAGTACCATCTACGTCACCAACCAGTCCATCACCGAGCTTAATTGCACCCAGCACTGTATCTGTTGCAACAGGCAAAACTAGGTCTGAAATAGAAAGGTCAGTACGTGAGAAAAACAGTATGGTGTCATCGACCGCAGGTAGCTGAGCCAAAGGAGTACGGAAACTAATGACCGCACTGTTGCCCTGTATGGCAATGTTCAGCGGAGTACGACAAATTGAGTACAAAGCACCTGAGTTGAACTCAATAAGTTTGTCTCCGTAGAACTTTGATGCAAGCGTTTCTCTAGCTGCAGCATCCAACGCAGAGATGTCAATAGTCACTGTAGTAGACGTGAACCCAGTGACCGTATACTGACGGGTATTGGAAAACAGATAATTGTCAAATTCCCAAATACCATTATTACCTGCATACGCGAGAGTAGCACACGCATTGCTACTAATGGCGTCTATAATGTAAAAGTTTGGATCAGACTGCGTTACAGGTGGCAATACATCAAAGCTTGAGATAATAGGCACGTAAAAATCAATATTAGAACCGATTGACTCGATCCACATATTGAAGTTTTCACCTACCATGCTCAAGTACGCATCTACTCGAATTGAGTTACCGTGAGCCTTGTTAGTCTGAACCAGTTTTGCAATAGGGTTATCAGCTACAGCAACCGCAACACACTTGTTCTTTTTATCGAAGTAGGCAATTTCACCAAAAGTAAATGGACCTACCTCGTACTCAATACCAAGTTCATATTTCACTACATTGGCATTGATTACTTTCGGTCCAGTCACGTTAGTTGAATGCACCTCTGAACCCGTGATGCCTGTAGCTGTCGTGCTAGGGGTATAACCATAGGACGACCCCAATACCGCCTTACTAATTTTCAGTGGTTCCTTGGAGTCTGTAATCTGTGATACCCCATAATCAGTTATCTGAATTTTCATGGTTCTTTACATATCAACAGACCCTGAAAACAGGGTTCAACTTTGTAAAAGTTTCAAGTTTTAATATTTATAAAATTTGTTGACAAAGTAAATATATTTATGGGTTAGAACTACTTAAGAAGTTAATCATGAACATATATTCTTTTCAATACAGGTTCAAAGACGTATCACAGACAGTGTTCACTTGTGACGTAGTTGAACAATGGGCTTTCGCCTACTCCAACATAGGTGCTTGTACACTGCTAGGATGCACAGGTATAGACTTTTCTGCCTTTGCCTATTCCACTGTCAACAAGATTGTAGGTGAGCAAGTAAGGTATACAGGGGAGTTTGCGTTTACAGACTGCCGAGAACTGCGAGACGTCTACCTACCCTCATTGGAAAAAGTCCAGACAATGGGGTTTGCATATTGCATAAACCTTGAACAAATACACTTGCCGAGTGTTACCAAGCTAGGTAGCGAGGCTTTTCGATTTTGTGCAGGGCTCCGTAAAGTGATACTGGACAAACGGTGTGAGATTGGAAAACTATGCTTTGCAAATACACCCAATGATCTAGTCTTTGAGGTAAACGAAGAGGACTACAATTGGTATAGGAATACAACATGCTGGAGGGATTACGCATGTCAAATAATTGTCAAAAAGTAATGACACCCGAAGAATGGGACGAGTGGATGCCTCTTACAGATGAGGAAAAAGACAAGTGCAAACCATACAACCTACCGTGTAAGGGTAGCTACGATCCTGTAGTCAATGCACGGTTTTTGTCCTATTTGAAAGGTACAGGTGTCTCGCAAGAAGCCCGTGTTGGCACTGCGAATAGTGCTTCACAAATTATCCACCAACTCTTTGACTTCGCTCGATCTCTTGAAAACTGTCTTGTCATAACAACCGATCTTGAGCACCCAAATGTAGTGCTAGAGACGCTTTCAGTGAAAAAGCACCTCGTGATCAAAAGCAACGATCCAAGCGTTTTCCGAAAAGAGTTCTACAAAGGCTATGACTGTATCTTTGTTTACCTGATCGGAACTAGCTATGACGGTACGGTTAGGCTGAACTATGATTGGGTGAGGAAACTTCACAGCTTCCTCTCCGAACAAGCACCCAGAACCATTTTTGTCCTAGATGACGTACAGACCATGTTCTTACCTAACCAAGGACAAGACTACTCACTCTTTGATTACATCATTAGTACTGGTCACAGTCTCGTTTTACCCGTCAACATGGGACTCTGCGTGAACTGCTCCCCTGAGAGGGTGTTCATAGGAGACGTAAACGGAGAAAGACTAAAATGGTTCCTTGACGCACTTGATGTTGTACTTGCCCGTGAAGAGAAAATGCGAGTGTTTAATCAGGTCATTCGAGAGTACTTTAAAGACTGTGCTGAAGTTGAGTTTATAGAGACCAACCCATACAGAGCCGCCTTCACACTTCCCAAGCCACATGAAAAGCTAAGAAAGATTTTCAAGGAAAAGTTCTCTGATCTTGGTGACGTGTTTATATGCTTCAGTATTATAGAAGACGTCAACGAACAGTTAAGGATCATGACGAGAAGCTATACCTATATCTCAGGGTATCCATTACCTTTAGCAGAGAACCTTAAAAAGGTTAAACAATTACTTGACTTCTTAAAGGTGTACAATGAATAAGGATGCTTTCAATAACTTTGTAGCTACCTTCAATAGGTACTACAAATATCGTACTCCCTATATTCAAAAATCGGGGATCGAGTTTTCTAAGGAAAACTTTTTGACACTGACTGAGCACTTCAAACATATAGGTATTCAGGTTAAAGTCGACGAGGACTCATTCACTACCGAGGGTGAACTAGTGTGTGAAGTACAATACCTTGAAGACCTAAATGCTTTAGTGTTTAGGGTGCAAAAGATTGACCAAGAGACGTGGGAACGGTTTATCAACTTTTTCTGCATTGGTTTATCCCTATTCAGTGTGTACCAATTTTGGGTACAAGCCAATGACGGTTCCAAGTATCTATGGGATTGCCCTATAGAGAAAACCTTTCTTTTATATGGTTAATGGTAGACCAAATTTTAGTATCCCTTTAACCTGAGAGAGGTTTACTTATGATTAGTGTACAAAAGAAAGACGGTAAACTCGAAGAGTTCAACCCACAAAAACTCATTGACGCCATCGACAAGGCGGCGTTTCGAGTTGGCCGCAAGCTCTCTATTAAAGAGAATCAAGAACTGGTCAATAGCATTCGCAACCGCATTACGAGTAACCCAGTAAATGTAGCAGAGATGCACGAAATCGTCATTGCTGCATTGAACATGAACGGGTTCCACGACATTGCGGAAAGCTACGCAGAATACCGTTACTACAAAACGGCTTATGCTAGAACGTTTGAAAAGTTGCGTCAAGATGCCGATGACGTGCTCCGTTTAGGTGATCGTGAAAACGCAAACTTTGACAGCTCGTTAGTTTCAACAAAAGGTTCTCTCATCAAGGGTTACCTAACGAAGTCTCTCTATAAGCAGTTCTACCTTTCTAACCGAGAGAAGGAACTCATTGAACGTGGAGACATTTACATACACGACCTCCGTGACATGATCCTAGGGAGTGTAAACTGCTGTCTATTTGACATTGGTACAGTGTTGAAGGACGGCTTTGAAATGTCCAATGTTGAGTACACGGAACCAAAGACTGTGCTGAGTGCTTTACAGGTTACAGGTGATATTACACTTGTTGCTACAGCCCAACAGTTTGGTGGATTTACTCTCGCAGAACTTGACAAGGTACTTTTACCATATTGCAAGAAGACACTGCGAAGAGCCGCAGTTGAGTTTGAGTTTTCCTGTCCTGAACCTAAGAGTGAAGAGGAGTTTAAGAAAGCTCAAGCTGCTTTTGCATGGCAACAGCTAGAGTACGAACTCCGTCAAGGTTTTCAATCACTTGAATTGAAGCTCAATACGGTTCCATGTTCACGCGGCGATTTCGCCTTTACTACTATCACCTTTGCTCATTGGGACGCTAACCTACCTGCTGAGGATCGACGCATTCTTGCAACCATCGGCAAGACGATTTTAGAGACCCGTAAGAATGGTCATGGAAAATCGCACAAGCCTGTAGTCTTCCCGAAACTTGTCTATTTGTATGACAAGTACCAAATTGAGCAAGACCCCTACAGCGCTGACCTTTTCAATAGGGCTGTAGAGACGAGTGCCGAGTGTATGTATCCTGACTACCTTTCATTGACGTCTAAGTATGGCACTGTTTCTCGCATCTACAAAGAGCAGGGTGTCATTACTAGCCCAATGGGTTGCCGTGCGTACTTGAGTCCTTGGAAAAATGAAGAAGGTAAGTACATCACAATCGGGCGTTGTAACATTGGTGCTGTTTCTCTAAACCTCCCTGTCATTCTTAAGTACACACAGATTGCTCACCCTGACAATTGGAAGGACGAATTTTGGAATGAGCTTGACGAACGTATGGACGTGATTCGTGCGTTTTTCCGTAAGCGTTATGACATCATTCGCAACCAAAAATGTAGTAGCAACCCGTTGGCATTTACGCAAAGTGGCTTCTACGAAGGGTTCAAAGATCCAGACGATACGGTAGGTGACTTAATTCGGTACATGACTGCGTCCTTCGGTATTACCGCAATGGATGAGACCACGTACCTATGGTGTGGTCAGCGTATGGTGGATGAAGGTGGGCACTTTGCCAACCAAATTCTGAAGCACATTCAAGAGCGCATCAACCAATACAAGGCCGAAGACCATTACTTGTATGCCCTATATGGTACACCAGCTGAATCACTATGCGCTACTCAAGCCCAGCAGTACGATGAACTCTGTAAGGTAAACAAGATTGACAACGTGTTTACCCATACTGAGCACTATAGCCCGGACTACTTTACAAACAGTTTCCATATCAATGTAACAGAGGACATTACCCCGTTTGAAAAACAAAACTTGGAGTTAGATAATTTTCATAGTTGCGAGGGTGGACATATTCAATACGTAAGACTTGACAACCCTGAGAATATCGAAGCTGTAAAGAGTATCATTCGACGGGGTATGGAGATGGGGTTCTATCAGGGTGTGAACTTCGATAGTGCTTACTGCAATGATTGTGGACGCCATTCGACAAACGTGATGTGGACATGTCCTCATTGCGGTTCTAAGAATCTAAGTGTTATTAGTCGCGTCTGCGGTTATCTTGGTTACTCCAACGTCAACGGTCATTCTCGTATGAATGATGGTAAAATGGAGGAAATCAAAAACCGCAAGAGTATGTAAGGTGCAAGATATATGAGAGAAAGACGAAGACCCATTAAGGCTGCGTTTACCGTCTACCGTGATTTTCTTAATGATGATCTTTCGAAAGAAGACCTGAAATTCATGGAAGACCTTGCTAGGAGAATGGGTAAGCAATACAAAACAAGTGAGGGTGTTGCCAGAGGGGAGTTTTCCGTAAAGGAAATCAAGCTTGCCCAATACCTTCTCAAGTTGGCAAAAAAGAAAGGTGTTTCAGACAGGGAAATTTTTATCCGTCCTCTGCGTGAGTTCTACGGCAGGGACACTGTAGATGGATTATGGCTTTCTGCTGAAACAGGTATGCTGTACAAATGCTTCGGGTTAGTTCCAGTTGATGAAGCGTGGTCAACTTCCTACACTGGGCGACTATCTCAAAGTGTTCAAGAAAAATTACAAAAGCTGAAGTTGTTTAGAGACGTAGCAGTAGAACCGTATGACAGCGGTACTATCCTTTTATACATTGAGTAAATAGACTAAGGGGGACGTAACCTTAAACAAGTTACGTCCCCTTCTTACATGTTAGAACCTAGTCTTAATGGCTATCATCACGTTAGCCATATCCAAACTACCTGCTGTAGCATTGTACAGTCCAGTCACCTTCATTTCAATGAGCATATCACCGAAAGCTTGAGACACACTTTCATGGTTTGACCAGACGGTAGTAAAACAAAGTTCTTTGAACTCGGGCTTTACTTCGATCAAGGAAAAGTTCTTTGTGAAAGAGAGTCCGGGCCAACGTCGATCAATGAGTGCTGTGAGCTCGTTACTCACTTTCCAAAACAAATAACCTTTACAATAGTCAAGGTCTTCACCGACGATTTTTGGCAAAACTTGGGAAGCCACAATAGACGTCCCTATGCAGCTACCGTTTTCACTTTGCACTTCAATGGGTTTGATGGTAACAACCCAATTTTGGTCATCCGATTCATTCATTCTGTTAAACAGAGCACGGATGTTTATTGAAAGGTTGGTTAAATCGCGTGTAAATTCGCTGCGAGTCCTACACATAATTGCTACCTCCTATAGGAAAAAGTGTAGTGGTATATACCTATGGTAATTATACCACAAATAATGCCATTTTTCAATAGCAAATGGACAAAAATAGGGGTGCATTTAGCACCCCCTACCCTACACAATTAGTAGTCTAAAACCATGTCAAGCTCATCTGCATGTTCATACAGATCTTCCAACGCTTGGTAACGATCCAAGGTCTCGAAGTACGCAGTGACCTCCTTCACATTTACAATCTTATTGATCTGAGCCATCTCTTTTCGAATATTCTTGTAGCAAAACTTTTCACACTTCCACACTTTTGACAGCATACGGTTTGTAAGATAGTCCATGAGGTAGCTTTCATTAAGCTTCTTTACAACCTCAATACCATACTTTTCACCGATTGCATATTGAGCAACCACTCGCCAGGCCCAACCGTCTTGCAAGTATTCAAGAACACTTTCGAGAGCCCGTCTGCCACTGAGAGGGGAACCTTTACGGTAGCCATCACCCGTGTCAATTCCAGCCTTCCAGCCTTCACCCGCAACCTCCACATCCGCACGCATGAAGTCCCACAAAATTTCGCGCGTGTCTTCATTTTTCCAAGCACTGTGGTTTTCAAAAGTACCGTCCGAAAACTGACCACGAACTTCACAGAGCCACACCGCAGCCATCCCAGCAGTACGGAAAGAAAGGGTATTCAACATAGTGTTATCTCCTGAAAAAGAGGTTATTCGTATCCATATTATAATACAAAAAGAGGGTCGTAGTCAAGAAAAAACTACGACCCTTACAAGCACTTTATAGGAGATAGAAAAGACTGTTAGCTAAGAGAGAATCGGGTTGCACAAAGCACAAGACCCTCTTCTTTGGTATGCTTGCTCCGAAGAGCTTTAGCAATAACTCGGTCAGTTGATGCGGTGTTATCCACAATACCCACACCTTCGATGTCTGACAACACAATATTGTCAAATCGCTCTACCCTACCAACTACACGCACAGGAACTCGTCCCGAGAGTGCTACAGGAAGACCGTTGACTTGATTGCGGTTGAGTAGAAATCCCGGATTAGTGGAAATGACTCCGTTGACCTTATCTGTAGCAATTGTGATTTCCTTACTACCACCGAAACAAACAAGGGTTCCTGGCACATAGGGTGCGTCTGATTCGTAACACTCTGCAAGGTCAGCCCATAACGCATACTGTGCTACACCTAAGATGGTATTAGTGAAGGTGACGTTCCCACTGAAGGTCTTGTTTGCAGTGATGGTTTGCTGGGTATTGAGAGTGACGTAGTTCTTTGCAATATCCTGTTTGAGGTTGTCAATAGCAACCCCCATGTACTGCATCACTTTGTAATCAAGATGGAAAACCTTAACTTTCCCATTGACCGTAAGTGCGTCAGAATAGGTAAGGCGTAGGGCTGTACCCTGTTTGCTACCCGTACAAACACGGAAGCTGTTGCCGTATTGAATCAGGTAATGGCCACTCGCAGTATCTACATAGTCCGTGTCAACAATGGTTCCATCATTAAACTGGACATAGGTAGTAGACTTTGCATTGGGGGTAGCTTCATTAAGGAATGCCCAAGTAGAGCCTACATTCCATCGATCATTAACTACGTCTCTAAGGAGAAGGGTTTGACGACCATCAGGGGAAAGCTGTTGTACGAGCATTTCCTGAATAAATATGTCCTTACCCATCTCATTAGGAGAACGTACACTAGTCCACTTGTCAACTAGGTCGATTTCAATTGCACCCGTTGATGCAGGGTTGTCCTCATAACCAATGACAAGATTGGTGAGACCCTGATCTACTGAAAGCAGACAGTTAAGTGTAATACTCGACGCTACTGAGCTTTCATTCGAAGAATACTTCTCGATAGGACTACCGAGAGCGCAAAGTGCAAACAGAGTACCGTCTTCAAGCCAAAGTCCAATTTCCCCGAAGGTAAAAGGACCAGCCTCAACAGGAACTTGACAAACGATTAGCTTCGTCTTTTGGTCAATATATTTGTACCGTTCGGGCTGACCCTGATACAGAAGATCGCCGCGCATTTTGGTGTCTTCTGCAACAGGATCATAACCGTAGGCACTACCGATAGTGAAACGAGTAATAGCACATCTAAGACCTTTTTGCTCTGCCTCAAATAGTGCGTCAATGCCCGCGTCTGTAATCTTAAAAAGTGCTTGTGCCATTATGCAAACTTATGCAAAATTAGATGGAAATTAAAAAGACTAATTTCCATCTAAATAAATTAGTAAACTTGTGAAACCATGGTCACAATAGAAAGCCCTTCGCTAAGGCCATTTACAATTAGAACAATACCAGCATCCTCATCAGGACACATGTAAGAGTTGTTCAAATTAGTAACAATCTCACCTACTGCTTCAATCTCCATAATTCCCTTTGATGGCATTGAATCAGAAGTATAAGGAACAGGTGCCGTATTTAGGAGTTTTTCTGCACGTGCAAAGGCTTGCTTAGCAGGTAGGGCTACCACAGTGGTAAATACCTCATCATCACCCACAGCCTTACGAATAACCTGTCTTCCACCTAATTTTGTCAAGAGGCGAGAAATTTCCATACCATCCATGGCATCGGCTTCAAGCTTCCTAGCGGCACGCATTTCACGACGGCGTGCAATAATTTTTTCACGAAGATTCATAACATAACCCTTTTATTCGTTTAAAGAATCCATCATTAAAGTAATAGCCTTCTTGGTATAGATAGCAGTAATATTGACTACTTCATCACCCCTATCATTAGCATATACCCTGCTTAGCTGCGTACCATCCATATCTCCACAAGGTACACGTTTCTTAGAGGTAGAATCTATTAAATGAAGACCATCTTCAGTCAATACTTTATCTACTAGTGTTAAAATACGTGCAGGAGAACCACCATCAAGAATGGTGCTAGTAAAGGCATACCATCCATTATCTACGTACTTGTAATAAGAACCTGTCAAAGGCATCTTATTCAAGTGCATTACAAGCCAAGAAAGATTATAAAAACTCATACGTTGCTTTTGGAGGGTTCATTGAACCCTCCAATGTCCCTATTAAGCAATGCTCTTTTCGAGAGCCTTGACATCATCAATAAATTCCTGCATGTATTCAGGATCATACGAAAACAGAGTACGGTAATAGTCTTCCATATCGGCAACACTACCGTCCTTCGTATCTGCTTCAACCTTATGCTTGACAGCCTTCGCAAGAATTGGATCGATTGTGCATTGAACACTAGAGAGAACTGCGTCATTGGGAACAACTACAGCAGCCTTCATATTGTAGGACACAACCTTAGTCTTCTTATTGGAAGATGCAAGAACGAAACCGTAGTCACGGTCACCGCATTCGTTCACGAAAGAGACGAAGTCATACTGCTCAGGACGAACACTTGCATTGAGTGCTGCACGCTCTGAGCTATTTACATTGACCTTAGCTGTGCAAAGCTCAAGCAGTTCGGAAAGGTCTTCCGTACCGTGACGAGCAAGGTACGTAGCGTTCTTGCCCTTCTTCACTTCCCACAAAGTGCGATCCTCGTTACTCATAAGAATGTTTGAGGAAAGAACACGATAGGAAGCACGGAGTTCATGTTCCGTAGGCATGCGAACTTCACGGTTCACACGCACGTAACCAACCGCTGTACGGCCACTTACACCTTCAGCAGAGACCTCCTTAAAGGAACCTTCCACTACAGAACCAAGCCCATTGAGTTGCTGAGCAATTTGTGCTTCGATAAATTCGGGAGAGCACTTCCCATAATACGCAATTAGGACCTTTGCAACACGGTCGTTAATCATGTGAGAAGCACGAATGCTAACGGCACGTGAGGGGAGTCCACGAACATCTAAAGACATTAGTTAATACCTCTATTAAGATTCTGCGACGGTATCAAAGGCAAACGTGATTTCAGGTTGAACGTAGCCCGATTCACCACCGTTAAACTGGACGTCTGGCACAGTCTGCGGCCAAACACCCGTAATTTGGAAACTCTTAACTTCATTACCTGCATCATCATAACAAGTAAGTGTTGCAGGAATCTTATAAACAGCTGAGCTCTGACCTGTATTCGTTTCCCACGAAAGCATAAGGTTATGCCAATCGCGGAAAAGTTGGTAGGTAGTCCAGTCAATGTTTTCTGCAAACTGAACTGTAAAGCTACCTGAGTAAGTACGACGTCCACGATAACGCAAAGTTACACCGTGAAGTGCGACTTCAATAGGTTCCATTTCAGCACCTGGAAGGGTAGCTGACTGGCAACGAATTGTTAGCATGGAGGTGTCACCACCTAAACCAGCAGGAAGCTTTTCGAAAAACAGGTCAAAGTTCCAAGTTTGTGCAGGGTCAATAATAGAACCCTGAACATCGGAAAGACTAGATCTTGCCATAACTTAAAACTCTCCTTTAATGCTCGTCTTCGATTACAATGTCAAGTGCGAAAGAGGTCTGTCTAAACAGCTTGTACACGTGCATTGTAAGAACAATATCTATGTCAAAACCTTGATAGGTAATGCCGCAAACAAGCACTCTGCAAACAGCCACATTACTTGCAGCACCATTTGTAATGGGCACCACATGCTTATGCGTTTCCTTTATGTAATCCATACGGGGTCCACGACCTTTTACCATCGGATCGAAGTCAGCGGACTTTACATACATCCGTGAAAGGATTTTATAAAGTGAATCCTGCATGTCACTCATAAGCTTGACGCATTGTGCGGAAGATGCGGCAACACCCGTAACCATCACCGAAGACGGCTTTATTGCAGGGCTATCATTTCCCATGAAGCGAGCTGCTTTACGCCGTGCATCGTTGAGTGCATCCATACACAGGTCAAAGAGCTCTTTAGGAACCGTTCTATTGGTAAGAATATTCATTTATTAGCCTCCAACCTGCGAGAGTACTTCTTCGAAAGTAGCACCCTGCTTGGAAATAACAACATTAAGTTGAATTTCGTGGATTGGGATCATTGGAATAATCACTACAGTGACCTTGCGAATACCTGAATTGATTTCCGCAGCTGAAGTCTTGGTAGACACCGTGAAGTCGGAAATAGCACGTGCGGCTCTCAACTGACCAAGGTACTCGTCACAAACAGCCTTAATAGCACGAGCCGTAAAGTCATCATTGCGTTCCTGTAGGTAGGGCACTAAGCCATTGTACAGGGATACCTTAATGACGTTAATAATACGACGCACGCACAGCCAAGAAAGAGCGGACTGAGTGCTCTGTAGTGTTAGCTGTTCCCAAAGGGCAATACCTGAACCTACAAAGGTACGGGTATAGTTGACCTGTGCCTTATACATGTTCGACGCTTGCGAATCGTCATAGGTGTAACGAGTAGCAAGCACGTCAGTAAGTAGACCACGGTTTAGACCAGCAGGAGAAACTGAGGCATCAGCGATGGAATCCGTGTACGCACAAAGTGCGGCAGCCCAACCTGAGAACGGTACAAACAAGTCCTTACCATTGATCGTGTCAGACTCGTAAACGTCCGGACAGAACAATGAGGCGTAGTTGCTGTTCGCATTGAGCTGGAGGTTACGGTAGTCAATTGCAGCTTGCCACTGCTGGCTTGCAGAGGGAACGTCAAGCAACGCAACGCAGTCACCACGTGTTTCAGCAAGGGAGATCATCGCTTTTTGAACATTGACCTCGGAGAAACCACCGTTGATGAGTAGATTCACTGAATACAGTTGCTTGTTGCTAAACTGATTCCAAGCGTTAATAACGTCATAGGAGGTAGGTGCCGTACCTGAGTCACCACCCTTCATTTGCACCTTGTCAATTGTTGGCATTGCTGGGATTTCATCATCGTCATATGCCAACATGTTGGATGCAACATTTACATACTGTGAATACGGGTTGATACGCTCGGTAAGTTCCGTAGCATAGCCCGAGTCATCAGTATTGTCACCGAGAGAGCAATTAAACTCTTCTACAGGAACTGACGTGTTGTAAGAAAGGTCATAGATGCGTACTGTAAAGGTATCCGTGAGTGAACCCTTAATATCGGAAGCATCGACCTTCGGGATGACATTTTCATCAGGAATCAGATCACCCGTATCTGTGTAAGAGGTGACCGAGGAACCTACCTCTTCAATGAGACCGAGGTCGTCACCAACACGACCATATACACGGTAGCCAATTGCAAGTTCATCAGCTTCCCACTTAAGGGTAACTGCGTTCTGGTCACTACCAGCTGCAATTACTACTTCAATTGCAGGGGAAGCAAGTGACTCAAGACCACCTTGCATGACCTTGGAAACTACATAACTGTAAGTAGACGCAGGAAGATTGCCACCTGAGTTCTGCGTGGTTACAGTGATCTGAGAAGTTTCAAAGGCTTCAGGTGTATTACTTTGAATACCAATTGCGTAACGATCACCATAAGAGCCAGGACCCTTGTTCGGGTAGAACACAGCCATTGGCTTGGTAACAGACTGATCCAACTTTGCCCAGTCTACGTTGGTAGGATCAGGAATAGCAACACCCTTCAACTTAACAGTGTCGCCATCCATATACATCAGTACACCTGACGTAGCATAATCTTCACCTAAGGCTCGTACTGCCCAGAGATCGTTACCCTTCTTGAAAAAGTCAATCGCGCAATAGTGCGAGAAAGAAACTTTAGCATCAGGGTTGCCGTACTCTGCCAGGAAGTCGTCACCATTAGTAAAGTGCTTAGGTGTAGGTGAACCTTGCTTGCTCACCATAACAATGCAACCAACACTCGAACTAGCTGAGGTAATGATCTGCGAAAGGTCAGTCTCGGTAATACGAACGTCAGATGCGCGCTGTACTAAGATAGACATTTATTTAGTCCTTTTGAATAACTCGAAGAGCTGCTTTATTCTTTGTGTAATAATTCGGTTCTACGACGTAATCCTTCGGAAGAGTGACCCCACTCTTCGCTTGAATCATTACCTTACGAACTTCGCGTGTCTTTCGGTTGATAATACTAACTGCAAGCTGGACGTTGCCTGCATTGCGTACTTTAACAATCATCGCGTCTCCATACTGAAAAGTTTTTGCGTTCAGATCCTTTGCCGTTCCCTACCTTCATTTCAGTAACAACATCAGTAAGGACACCGTCAGTAAGCAGTTGAGCTTCACTCACAAAACCGTTTACAGTAAAGTTACCATCTATTTGATAACAAGCCATTGCGTCACTTTCTTGAGGCTTAGTAGGTTGACTCAACGATTCATCCAAAAGTACTGGACAACTGTAGGTTTGACCATACTTGATGTTAAACTTGAGGTAACCTAATCGCCGTGCAAACATCCACCTCTTTGTGAACCACAATGCAGACCCAACACTTGCATCATTCCTGTCCGTAAAGTATTCCACTTTGAACGTGAATGTACACGGCAGTAACTTCACTTTAGCCAACGCATTACCTGAGTCGGCTACTTTTACAGTCATACCGTGTCTTGACAAATAGTTGGAATTGTAGTAGTCCTGAGTAAAGGATGTATCGGAAAGTGACACGAAAAGGTAGGGAAACTTAATGCCTTTCTCCTTACGGATTTTAAGCATTTCCTGCACCTTGTTTTCTGAGTTACTGAATTGAACGTAACAACCGAAAACCTGATGCAGTTTATTAGTGATCCCATTAAAAATAAAATTTTCAATCGGGGTTATGATTTGCTGATCCATAAGGGAACCCTAATAGCAAAAAAGGGATGGAGTGCTATGTGCTCTCCACCCCATATCTCACGAAAACAAACTGTGTGTATCAGTATGAATTTCGATTAGAAACGACGACCGCGAGCCTTGGCAGCAGCGAGACGGCGATTACGATTACGGCTCAGGACACGAAGCATTGCGGAATCAACTTCCTTGTCGTCATCCTTGTCATCATCGTCATCGTCCTTCTTATCGTCATCCTTGTCATCGTCATCGGATGCGGCATAAATGTCTTCGTCACCGTAGAACTCATCATCGGAGTAAACGGGATCGAGGTCATCAATGTCATTGACGATAATATCGTCTTCGTCAGCTACGCAAAGGTCATCAACGTCAGCACGCATACGGGAAGCCGTAATTGCAGCCTGCTTGTTACTGGCCTGAATAATGCGAAGAGCGTTACGAGCGTCTTCAGCACGAGCAGCAGCACGGAGGTAACGATCAGCCTGACGGGAATAAATTTGTGCAACACGTTCCGTCTTAGCTGCAAGAGCCTTACGCTTTGCAGACATGGCGGAAGCCATAAGACGAAGAGCAAGATTTGGCTTCTTCATTTGTATAACATCCTTACGAAAATTAACTATGAATTAGGTAGGTTAGTCTAAGACCAATAAACTAACCTACCCTTTGAGGAGCTATTAAATGCGGAAGCCCTTAGCAACCGAGCGAGCGTTGCAAACAGACATTGCAATCGTTTCCTGAAGTACCCAACCACGTCCGGGAGTACGTTCAGTGGTGATGTCCGTTGGAGTGGACATAATACCACCACGATCAGAATAAGCACCGTGGTTGATTTCATCAGAAATCACATAGAACTCACCCTGACCGAGAACCTTATGTTCGGGGAAGCGGTAGGCATCGGAGGTAATGGTCATACCATAGAGCACACCGAGCTGGCCAGTGAGCAGGAGTTCATGGCGGGCAACAGGGTCTACAGCAGTGTAGAATTCCTTGTTACCAATGAGGTCCTGATAAAGGTCGGAAGCCATCAGAATATGAGCAGGCTTCAGACCCCAACGGGCAACCTTCTGCATAACCTGAGCGAGAGCAAGTGGGTTGAGCTGTCCAGGAATGACCATCTGTTCGTTTTCAACATTGGAAAGAGCCTGAACCTGATTGTACCACATGCGGTCTTCAGCAACCATCAGAGCTTCAACAGCTTCGTTATACTTTTCAGCAAGTACGTCACCGGCACTCTGATTGATTTCATTCTGCGTCACAAATGGACGAGCAATGAGTTGGAGTTCCGGAGGAGTGTACCAGTTATCGAGCATGATCTGCGTCTTGATCTTCGTGGGAGACGTAGACATAACTGCGATAACATTCTTCTGACGAACGGGGAAGCGGGGGATGCTACCCTGTTCAACAGTCTGCTTGCAGAGGTACTTACGCATAAAGCCACTGCGGTTGGCAGTAACATAAAGAGCATCGGCAATCTTTTCACCGAGTACCTTTTGCTGCTTGCCAGAGGCATCGTTAAACATGGCAGCAAGTACTTCCTTGGAAGCTTCAACGGACTTAGCACGTTCTTCACGGGAAAGAATGTTACCGTCGGCGTCAACCTGACCAGAGGCAGCAGCCGTTAAGAACTGAACCTGGCGTTCAAGTAGGTCCTTCTTGGAACTTGCGTTAAGTTCACCATTAGCACCGACAGCCTTCGAGCCATCGGCAAACTTAAATTCAGATGCAGCTACAGGCTTGCGAGCAGCACCAATACGAATCTTCTTGGATTCCATTTATAAATCTCCTAAATACTACTTTCTCTCAAGACTGTTTAACGCATTAAGCAGCACTGAACTTGATACCAAGGAACGGGTACATTGCAGAAGGAATACCATCAGCAAGTACGTAACCCTTAATGGCAACACCTGAACCGGACTGGTCGGTAATCATACCGTTAGCGGCAAGCTTAATTGCAGTAGCCTTGGACCAATCAACAGCAGGATCGAACCAGTTGGTGTAAACAACACCGCGAGAGATGAAACCGATCTGACCAACCATAGCACCCGAAGGACCGCCCGGCTGGAGGTCACCCATAATAGACTTGGCTTCAACTACGGACATAGCATAACGGTAGGTCACGCGAACGTTCATACCTTCCGTAAGAGCATCGCAGGAAACAGTCTTACCCGAAACGGTAACGTCACCTTCAACAGCGGCACCAGCATCAATATCGAACAGACCAACAACATCCTGAGAAAGAGGTTCACGCTGGAGCACGAGAGAACCAGCCGTAGCAACCGTGAGTTCTTCCACGCGAACATAGAAGTCTTCAAGGAAAGGAGCGGCAGAAACACGCTGGCAAGCAAAACCAGCAAAGATTTCACCCGCAGTACCTTCAGCAGGCTTGAGGCCATCAGCAGTAGCAACTAGAGCCTGACCTTCTGCGGTAATAGCTGCATTCTTAGAGAGTACACCTTCTTCAGCATCGAAGAGGCTCGTCTTTGGCATGTAAAACATGGTTTATTTTCCTTAATTAGAAATGTACAAACGGTAGCGGAGCATCTACCGAAACTGAACTTTTAACGGTGGACGCCTTAATTGGATTACGGAGTGCGGCTTCGACAGATGCCATTGAGCATTCGTCTTCAGCTTCCGTAACAGGATCACCGTAAAGGTTAGGATCAGCCATCACGTCTTCATCGGCTTCCATCGTCATATCGAGCTGGGAAGCAAGCCCCTCACGGGTCTCTTCAGGAAGATCAGCAATGTCCGAAGCAATCGTCATGAGCTTCTTGGAATAATCCGTACCATACTTTTCAAAAGCGGCACGAACAATGCGAGAAGCATTACGAACACCTGCGTTCTGCAACGAAGCAACTAGCTCATTGCGCAGAGTGTTTTCGTAATCCTTAAAGATGTTGCGGTTAAGACCAACAGCCGCAAGGATCAAACTATCCTGCATCACCTTGTCACGGGCTTCAACCTTAGCCTTCATTTCAGCAGTAGCAGAAGCAGTGAGACGTGCAACGTTAGCTTTCACCTGAGCACTTGACTTGACCGTAACGGTAGCCAGTGTGTAACCCATGCGACGAAGACCAGCACGCAACCCAACCGACTTGACTTCAGCCATAGTGGCTTCATCATAAGCGTCATCGAGGTAAATATCGTCAGCGGCTAGTTGCTTAGCGGCTTCCTCATTGATCGTTGCAATAATACGGTTGGCATGAATAGCCATCTTCGTATTACCAACGGAGGCAAACACTAAGTCGTCTTCAGAATCCTTGATACCGTCAATGTCAACTAAGTTGTAATCTACAGAGGACTCAACCGTAAGTTGACCTGGCTTCTGATTGTTGTCAAGAACAGTGTCTTCCTTGTCTTCTGCCTTGACCTTCTTAGCCTTCTTTTTGGATTCTACCTTAGTAGCGTCTCCTTCACCTTCCCCTTCACGCTGTTTGTTTTCGGGGTTGGCTTCGGGAGCCGTCTCCTCAAGAGCCTTTTCCGTATCAATCGTTTCCTGTGGCTTCACGTCGGAAGGCATGGTATCAGTTTCGGAAAGAGAAAGAACACGAGAAGCCGGCTTTACAGCTGCACACTTAACGTCAGGTGTATTCTCTTCGTCAATTACCGTCTCTTCGTCACCCGAAACGATTAAATCGGCAGGAGACACACCAACATCGGGGTCGTTGTAGAAAGCGTCATCTACATCAGCAGTAACGTCTTCCTCGTCAACTAGACCGTTTGCAGGCATATCGTCGAGCATGAGTAAATCGTCATCATCAACTAGCACGTCTTCTGCTGCAGCCTTTACGCGACGCTTTCCGCGAACTTTTGCGAGCAGGGGCTTGTGCATATCTTCAGGCATATCACTATCTGGATCAACTAGGATATCCCCGAAGTTTTGATGATTCAGAAGTACGGTATCATTAGTCTCCACGAGCAGTTCATCGTCCAGGTTATCCTGAAGCGTTGAACTTGCACGAAGAGGCTTCTTAAAAATACGCTTCTTCATCTAACAAGTTCCTATTATAAAAACTAGGGGGTAATCCCCTTAGAAAACTTAAACATAAAATTGTGACCTTTCAAAATTGCGTCTTTTTACTTTTGCAAAATTGTGTCACTTAATGCAGGTGCCCAAGCAGGGTCTTTTACAATAGACGTTTCAATGGGGTCTAATTCGTGCGCATTCAAGAAAGCAAGTTGAATGTTTCCATCCACGTCCTCAAACGGCTTAAAATTGACTGCATCCTTGCTTGTAATATGCTGGCATTTGTGTTCGTCATCAATGATGGCACCACAAATAGAACATGTAAAGTAGGACGCTAATGCACCCATTGAAACAGTATTGATGTCTCCGTTTGCAAAAGCTTTTGCTAAGTCAGGTCGCTTTTTCTTGTCAATACCCAAAACACCGATAACGTTATACAATTTGCCGTCACCGTATTCCTCTGGCATTTTCACAAGCGAGGTATCGAAAATGACCCCTACTGCTTTCGTAGGGTCTTCATTATCATGCTCCTCATGCACGGGGCAACCGATCCAACCTTTATACACAAAATGCGGTGAGGGAGTGGGTGTGAACTTAGCAAGTTCTTCCAACGGAAATGCTATACCGTTTCTGTTAGGAATATCTGCCGGACAAATAACTGTAGTGAAAATCACATAGTCATTTATGTCCGGTGAAATGTGATAGTTCTTTGCAGCAAACGGTAAGAAGCTAATGTCAATTTTCCCTACTTCGCTGGGGTCAATTTCAACAATATCACTAGCTGTAATTCTCATCTTGCTGCTACGTACAAAATACCGTTACCCTTGAAGGTAGCTTTGATTGCAGAAAAACCACGGATTTCAGATTCTACGATAGTGTCCTTTGTTACGGTAAGCTTATTACACCAATGAACTAAACCCTTTTCATTGGCCTCTTCTGACTGCGCATATTGAACAGGTTCGAGTGTGTACTCAATATCAATATCACACCCTACGGCTTGAAACCATACACCCTGATCAACTGCGTAGTAAAGAATAGAACCGTTTGCAATGACACGCGGTGTTTCCGTATCTCCAGCAACAGAGACATACCCTACAGGGCCATTGTTCTGCTGTTGAACACCGAAACCTTGCGTAGAACTACCATGATTCGATAGGTAATTGTACGACCCAAAACTACCACGAATACTTTTTCTCTTATCCGTCATGTTTGAAATCGTCCAATGGAAATGGCCGGGGATCACCTCCTTTATGTTGTAGGGAGAGAGCTCCCCGACCATGTTTTCGTTTACATTAAATTACAGACTCTTTCTGCGTACAATGTTCTTGACACTTGGCTTTTTGTCATCAGAAGAACGACGGGTCAAAGTCTTCTTTTTACCACCCTTCGTATCGGGAGCAGGTGTATTCTTGAGCTGCTTAGAGCTCTTAAAGGCACGCATCACGATATTATCAAGTTGCTTATTGATGTCCTCAAAGTTGGAAATATTCAATCCATTGTCCTTGAGTTCCTGCAAAGCAATCTTGGCATCTTCCTTGTTCTCAAGATAGAGTTCGAAAATACCTGACTTGGGTGACTTATTCCAAATAAATCCAGGAATCTTACGAACACTAGCTGTACGTAGACGAGTACCTTCACGGTATACATCCTGCATAGGCATCACAGCATACACGATACCGGACACAAACATGGGACGCATACGAAGCAACGTCTTATCAGTTGAAATACGCTGCTCTTCACGAAGCATGTTAGTGATACCAAACTCGTTAATGATACGAGTAACAATAAGGTCATGACCAACAAAGGTTGGATCTTCGGTTCTAGCAGCCGTACCAAGTTTACGCATCATACGGCCAATTTCGATCCATGCAGAAGCATAGTCATATTTGTCTTCACCCGTATGATAGCCCAGTTTACCAGCAAGAGTTAACAGGTTATCAAGTGTTGCCTTGTTCTTAATCTTTGCATACCAATAACGATTAGCTAAGGTGAACCCTCTTTCTTGCAGCACGTTTACTGCGAGATCATGTCCCTTGTCAACTGTATAACGCAAAGTGAGCACACCGTTGATCACTGCAACCTGCAACGGAATAGTAAGGTCGGCAAGTTCCTTGGCCTTACGTTCTTCTTCACGACGCTTGAGAACTTCAGGATCAACCTGACGTCCCTTCTTCTTAATACTCTTAAGAGCAGCAGGAGGTACGTATTCAGGATCACTGTATTCCTTGAATCCAACAGACTTGAGAATCATGTTCTGCAATTCGTGAGGATTCGTTTCCTTACGGGTGATCACGAACACAGCATCCTTAGTTAGAGCAATTCGTTCGTTGCTGTTGACCGGACGTACCGTGACGCGGTTACCTGTCGGAGACACTGACATAATCGCGCATTCACCGTATTCCGTCCAGCATGTTTCGTCCTTCAAACCAAGAATAGCCGTTTCAAGGGGTGAACCACCGAGAATTTCCTCATTGGTAGCCTCACTGTCGTCAACCGCGTCTTCGTCTGCGAGAGCCTTTTGGTATGCAGCTTCATCCTCTGCATACTGCATAAGGTAATCGTCCAAACGCTGTAACCCTAACTCGTCCGCCTTATACAGGTTGGTGCCTTCGACGTATGGAGTATTGCGAAGTAGCTTAGCGTCCTTCGGGTTCTCTTCAACAACGAAGGGGAACTCCTTCATTGTGCCGTCAGGATTCAATTCGTCCTGATGATGTTCGCGGTATTCCTTAAACGTTTCTCGACGCAAGTTTTCGAGTGTCTGCATTGCGTCATAGTACGGGTAAAGGTCACCACCACCTAGTTCATCAATCGGTGACAAGAATCTGTACTGTGCTTGAATGTTTGCAAGGCTCACACTAAGGATAGGTACAATAGACTCATACATACCCTCTTCATTCATTATCTGACCAATGTCCTGATAACGCTGATCCTTCGGATTTTCGAAACGTGCAACCTGAACTGACTTACCCATCAAACGTGAAATCTTGAGAGTATCAATTGTGCCGTCACAAATGACCCAGTCAAAGAAGACGTTCTTACGGGTGTCCTTACCCTTCTTGTTTGGGCGAAGGATACGGGCATCACCTTGTTCAATTGCCCCTGGCGCCCACGGGTATTCAGCACGAATGATACGTGATGCAGCCTGTAGGTTAAGGCCAGTGTTAATTGACGTTTCAACACCAACCATCCAACGAATCTTCGGGTTCTTGTTGAACTCATTAAGAGCAACCGCCTTTTCAGAAGCCTTATACAGAAGACCAGTTCCCTTTAGTTCGGGATCACGTTCTGCAGCATCGAAAATAGCTTTTGCAGAGATCGTGTTTTCGGTAAACACAATCGTCTTGTTGGTATTTTCCTGACCTTCCTGAGAGACAGCATCCTTGAACATCTTTTCATGTTCTTTAATGATGGTGCAAACTTCAGCAGCCTTCGCAGAGCTATCTTGTGGAAAGATCGGGGAGACCGAGTTAGGATCAAGCAAGAAGCGTTCGATCTTCTGCAAGTACGGACGCAACTCAGCACCTAAGCGTTCTTCAAAGGCTTCCAAGTCTTCAGGATCGGCTTCACCATTTTCGATTTGGCGCTTAAGTTCACTTAACTTAAGCATAGCCTTTTGGTAGGACTCGGATTTTTCAATCTCCTCAACAGCCTCTTCCACGAAGTTTTTGTAGAAGTCCTGTTGCTCTTCGGAGAGTTCCACAAAGTGGTACTTGGTCACAGGGGTTGGCAGGAGAGCTGCCCATTCCTTACGTGCAGCACCAGCAACAACCACGTTATTGGTTAGAGCACGGTAGATTTCAGCTTCCGCACCAGGACGAAGTCCAGCAAGTTTCGGCTTAGCGTTTGGAGACGTCTTTACCCACTGTCCATAACGGGCTTCAAACTCTTTTGTACTACCGAAAATAGAGGGGTCCATAATGGAGGTTTGACCGATCATATCGGAAACCATATTATAGGCCATCGTGCCAGAAGCCAAACGAATTACAGGAATATCAGAAAGAAGAGCACGTACTGACTTGGATCGCGTAGTACCTTCATTCTTCAATTGATGCGATTCGTCACAAAGAGCAAACTGGAACCCAAACTGACGAAGGAACTCAACCGTCGGGTAACGCTGAACTGATCTAACACCGTATGCAATACTATGAGCCTGATATGCAAGAGCACTATAGGCCGCAACTACTACAGTATTACGCGGAGCAGCTTCGAAAATCTTTTGGAGACGTTCGAAACCTTCACGCTTAATAACCTTGGACGTAATCGGAATTACGTTAAGACGGGCATTCGTGAAGAACGAAACTTCCTGAGCATACTGCGAAACCAGCATAGAGGGGCAGAGCACGAGGTAAGGTGCGTTCTTACCCTGCTTATACTGATAGAGGATTTCCATAATTGCAAGTGGGGTCTTGCCACCACCAGCTGCAACAGGGAGCAGTGCAAAATTCGGGTTGTCCTTCAACTTATTCAGTACGCGGTACTGATGAGGCATAGCCTTAATGATTGGGTTCAACAGAGGAATGCTCGGTAGTTTCCAATCTTCATCGACACCTTGATTAGCTGCGGCAGAACGACGTGTGCTATCCTCGTCAAGTGTCTTCTCCATAACCTCATCACTCATGTAATGGTTAATGGCAGAAAGAAGACCAATTTGCGTCATACCCGTTGTAACAGAGTACTTCTTGTAGAAAGGATCGGGGTCCTTTTCCAATGCAGCACCCAAGTCACAGAGCATCTGCTTGTATGACATAAACATACCTTCAGTACAAATGTCATACATGGTAGGTTCACGCAGGTTGAGAGCTTGGCAACCAGCCTTGAACTCTTGCTTCACCGTGAGATAATTGTTCGGTGAAAGTTTTGTAACGTCCATGTATTCCATGAAACGATCAATATCTCGATCATCAACAGGAATACGACGGAGCACGTTAATAACGTGCGACGTGTTAAGAGTACGGCACTGCGAAAGGTCGATGACTGCTAGGTTACCGTTTGTATTGGAATAGCAATATTTGTTGTTAGTCCAGTCAACCAACACTGGCATATTCGTAGGTAGTTTACGACCGTTGGTAGCCATGTTGGAAATACAGAAGTCTTCCGAAGCATCAGACTTGCAGCACTGAATGAAGGCGTCTTCATATTCACGAGAAGCGTCACACTCTTTCGGAATATAGTAGATGTCGCCTCGATTGCTGATTACCAAGTTGAACTCATTCGTCTTGGCATAGTTCTTGGACTCGGGACTTAGTGCATTGGAAATACGGGAAATAGCAACAGAGGTAGTAGGGCCATCCTTGAAGCCATTACCTACCCATGAATAGAACACGGGGTAGATATCAATATTGCGAATAGCACCATAGGTGTCAATGCCCGTAAATGCCTTAGCATCGTCTGCCGCAAGTTTAACTTCTACAAAACCGATTAGATCGTTTCCATTTTTTCGAAGGTAGCAACGAGTGATCGCAGAAAGTGCAGTCTTTTCCTGAGCGTTCTTAGCTAAGTTAATAAGTGTTTCAGGTCTAATACTAAGCACATCCTGACTACCAATAATCGCTTGCATGTTGTCATACAAGCGCTTGCAGTAGGAATCGACAACGTCATTCTTGTCCGTCTTTTCCTGACGCTGTTCGGGAGTATCCGTAGCACTCAGCTTTTCATACGGAAGTGTGTACACACTTTTAAGTATGCTATCCAGCTCACTGACAGCAAGAGTGATGTCGAATACTGGTAAACGCAGAGTGAAACCTTCTTCCTCAGAGCCCTTACGAAGAGACACACCTGCGGCAAGACGCATAATCGTACCGACCTGCTGTTCCTTCTTACCGAAGATACGGCGCTGTTTTTGCGACTTGGCGTAGGCTAAGCTTCTAAACTCTTCAGGACAGAAGAGTGCAAAAATCTTAGATGCAATGAAGTTAGGTAACAGTACCTTGCTACCATAACGCTGCATGTAAAGAGCAAAGAACGGACGCTGATTCAGCTTATTGAGCTCACCTCGGGTGACCTGCATGTTAAGACCGAACTTATCCTTTCTTTGCGTGTCCGGAGCGAATCCGGCAAAGATGTTGTTCATAGTTAGTTTTCCTTTAGAGGATTGCTAGTCTTTTTAATGCTATCAAAGATTACGGAAAGAATAAATGAGGACAACTGCGATTGAGACGGTATATAATCGTCAACAATCACAGGTTGCTTCTCACTGTTAAGTGTAACACGAATTGATCCATCAGTAGAATCAGGGTTATCCACTAAGTTTTGGAATAGAATAGTTGCTCCCTTTGGAGCACGATATTCATAACCAAGTTCAACCTTCGTAAGACCAAGATGTAACAAGCTCTCTTCAAACGTAGAAGCTGTTGCAGAGAACTTGTAATTAAGAACTAGGTAAAAACCATAGTCTGTAATGAAACACTTTGGCTGTCCAGTTTCCTTTACAGAGCACGGAGCTTTCATCAGAAAGGAAATGACCTCACGGTATTGAGCCTTGATGTTCTCAAAAATGGTGTCATTGACTGTTTCAGCTGGTTCCACTAGAGGTTCTCTGCGTTCAGTGTAACAAGTATCAATAAACTTGGTCACACACGCATTCCACCGATCTTCGTATGAAGTGAGTCTAGTATCCTGTCCTACTTCATTTACGCATCTTTCCCACACGTCTTTACAGGACGGAGAAAAAGCAAGGGGGTATAAGTCTACTGACGGATCTTGAGATAGCCACGTTGGATCGATAGAATCAAACACGCCCATTTTTTGCCTCAAAATCTTCAATAGAAGAATCATCCACGAGACCATCAACACCTAAAGCATCTTGATCCCCTAAACGAGTCTCCTGTGTTAAATTATCCCCGTCGTTTATTAACAGGTTGTCAGTCTCAGTAAGAGCAGGGTCATAGTCATTGTTCAAAACTCGTTCCCCTTCCGTGAGAGCACAAACTCGACACTTTCTTGCCGAAGCCTGCATAACGTCCTGAGTGAAGTCAGGAAATTCAAAGTCTGACAAACCTAGGGAAAATTTAAGACAGCGAACTTGCTCTTCGCTAGGTCTTGGGTTCAATGCTAAAAAGCACTTAATAAATGTGGAAATGTCCATAATTCCATCCGCGGAAAATTTAATAACATTAAATAAAATTTGTTGTTTTCATAGGAGTATTATCTGTGGAATTTCAAAATGCTGGGCAAGTGGGCTTCGGTGTAGGACTTTGTCCAGATGAAGACCTTGCGAAAGTACAAGCTCAAAAGTTGGAGAACACTGACGTTTTGGGTTCAAATGATTATGGTAACTACCGCATGTCTGATGGCTCAATTATGGTGTTTATCCCAGCTTTTGTATACAAGGAAGACAATGAGCAGTTGAAAGTATCCTATGACACCTCTCTGAAAGATACGGAAGGTTGGATACTGCATAGAGCATTTGTAAACAATGGAAAACAACTGAAAGGGTTCTTCATTGACAAGTACCTATGCTCATCGTCGGAAGACAATAAAAGTGTGCAAAGTGTTAAAAACGCTGACCCACTCACCCTTAGCCTTAAAGGTAGTCGTCTCGTAGACAATGATCGTTGTGTTGGACAAGTACAAGACGCATACGTATTAGCTAAGACACGTGGAAAAGATTATTGTGTTGTAAGTTGCTTTGCTTATAGTGCTCTCCGTATGTTGAGTCTAGCCCATGCACAAGCAAGCACAGATGCAACAAACTGTGCTTGGTATGATGAAAAATATTGCTTTGTGAAGGGGAACACGAACTACCTAAAGGATAGTTATGACAATGAAGTGGTTTATACCGTGTGTGACACCTTCCCGTACAAGCGAGGAAAGACAGGTAGTGGGACGCCCTTTGCCAAAACTACTCACAATGGTCAAAACTGTGGTGTTGCGGATCTAAACGGTAGTGTTACGGAGATCGGTATTGGTGTAGCTCAAAATGCTGATATGCAAGACAAGCAACTGTACGTATTCAAGGACAGTGCCGACCTAAGAGACCTCACAATTGACAACGTCTTAGACTGTGATACTTTCTATGAAGGTGTCCCATTTTCAAACTTTGAAAAGATTCAGTTTGGGGGAATATGGGAAGAAGGTGTGTACCAGTTTTCGAATGAGTCTTCTGGCATAAATTGGGCACTTACAGGTGTTTACCCAATGGAAGTTGATTTGCAAAAGAAACAGGCCAAATACCTGCAAGGGGAGTACACGTCAACAGGGGTAGCTAGAAAATATACGAGATGCGTATTTAGTATAGGTGGAACTTTTATGGAAGGTAAGAGATGCGGACTATGGTATACATCCAACAAAAGCCATAACAACGGATCTCTATCATCTACGGGCTTTCGTTGCATGCTTTTAGTTGAATAGGAAACAATAGATATGTACGAAAAAGCAAAAGAACTAATTAAGGTCTCCGAAGGGTTCGAAGGAACGGCCTACAAGTGTCCAGCAGGTGTTTGGACATACGGCTATGGATGGACTCACGGAGTAAAGGAAGGCGACACGATCACCGAGGAAAAGGCGTCTGAGCTAGTAGAACAGGAAGTGATGAAAATCGCAGAACAAATTAAGGCTGTTCTAAGTGAAGAGGTTTTTGCAAAACTTACAGAAAACCAAGTGTGCGCACTAATTGACTTTGTGTACAACCTTGGTCTAGAAAACTTTAAAGAATCCACTCTTTGTAAGATGATCAAGGGTGGGCAAATTATGGAAGCTGGAAATCAATTTGAACGCTGGGTCAAGGCTGGAGGTAAGGTACTTCCTGGTCTTGTAAAGCGTCGTGAAGCAGAAAAGGAGCTATGGTATGCTTAATAGCAAACTTTTAACTGCGTTGTCAGGAGATCGGAAGAGCGTCGTGTAGGGAAAGAGTGTA
>OGGK01000496.1_pt1 | contig 37337 bp, 30 predicted proteins | sample 1571171 | NCBI WGS metagenome assembly OGGK01 (sample SAMEA2581958, study PRJEB24529) | metagenome | biome: Human gut stool | place: China | collected 2011 | reverse complement strand
ACTTTAAGCGCACAGATTGGGCATGGAATGACAGAAAAAGGGATTTGAGAAGTACAATCAGGCTTTTTGATTCGGCTATCTTTTTGCATAAAGTAAGCAGTTTCTGTATATCTATTCACTATTTGTAAGTTTTTTGCCTAATATATGCATAAAATTATCAAATTATTAGCGTATATCGAAAATAATGTGTAACTTTGCAGCCGCAAACAGTTATCAATTATCAAGAAGGCGGCTATAAGTTCCGCTAATGAGTATTAAGTTAGAAGAAAATGGCATATACAAGATTGAGTGCTGCCGAAGCGGCAGCGATGATTAACGATCAAGATACAATCGGATTGAGTGGTTTCACACCAAACGGCGTGCCTAAGGCAACCTTCCGCGAACTCTCCAAGAGAGCCGTGGCTGAGCACGAGGCGGGCAGACCTTTCCAGGTGGGCATCCTCACGGGTGCTTCTACCTCGCAGAGTATCGAAGGTGACATGGCAGCAGCCCATGCCATCAAGTTCCGTGCGCCATTTTCTACCAACAAGGACTTTAGAACTCATACCAACCTGGGCGAGATTGATTATGAGGATATGCACCTCGGTCACATGGCTGAGCGCCTGCGCCGTGGTTTCTATGGAGAAATAGACCTTGCCATCATCGAAGTTTCTGATTTGGAAGAAGGCGAAACCACCTGCAAGGCATTCCTAACCTCTGCCGGCGGCATTGTTCCTACCATCGTCCGCCTTGCCAAGAAGGTGCTCATCGAGAAGAATACCTTCCACAGTCCAGCTTCCCGCTATCTGCACGATGTATATGAGATAGCAGAATGCCCGTTCCGCACACCTATCCCAATCTTGAATGTGGGCGATAGAATAGGTAAGGAGTATGTGGAGATTGATGCACATAAGATTGTGGGTGTGGTAGAATGCAACATTCCGGAGGAGGCGCGTGCTTTCAAGCCTCTCGACCCTGTGACGGAACAGATGGGCCACAACGTTGCCGATTTCCTGGTCAGCGACCTGAAGAAGGGACATATTCCTCCTCAGTTCCTGCCTTTGCAGAGCGGAGTGGGCGTAACTTCCAATGCCGTTCTTGAGGCATTGGGACAGAACCCTAACGTGCCGGTATTCAGCGTTTATACCGAGGTGGTTCAGGATGCCGTGGTGAAATACATGCGCGAAGGAAGAATCAAAGATGCTTCCTGCTCTTCGCTCACCGTAACAAACGATACATTGAAAGAGGTATATGATGATATTGATTACTTCAAGAAGCATCTCACCATCCGCCAGAGCGAGATTTCAAACTCACCGGAGGTCATCCGCCGACTGGGTGTCATCGCCATGAACACCGCCATTGAGTGCGATATCTACGGCAACGAGAACTCCAGCCATATCTGCGGCAGCAAGCTGATGAATGGTATCGGCGGTTCCTGCGATTACGAGCGCAATGGTTTCATCTCTATCTTCACCACGCAGAGTACCACCAAGAACGGTTGCATTTCAGCCATTGTTCCGATGTGCAGTCACGTGGACAGTACCGAGCACGATGTGGATGTTATCGTTACCGAGCAGGGAGTAGCCGATCTCCGTGGCAAAGGCCCATTGCGCCGTGCCAAAGAGATTATCGAGAACTGTGCCCATCCAGATTACCGCCCTATGCTTCGTGAGTATCTGAAGTTTGCCGAGAAGGGCCACGAGCCACAGAGCATGCGTGCCGCCCTCGCCATGCACGATACCTTCCTGAAGAAGGGCGATATGAGATTGACTGATTTCGGAGAATATCTGAAATAAGAGAAGGTCGAAAGATTGTGAAAAACGAGAAGACAAATCTTTCATAGATGACTCAGAAAAATATCGAATTATATGATAAGCGGCATTCATATCCAAGGAATGCCGCTTATTATTTGTTATAAGCATATAGAAAACACTTTAATTCTATATGAATAAACTATACTCCCAGAAGAAAGTTCCGCATAAAGACGCTGAACGGAGAAGTAATTAGGCATCAAAACTTTTTCTTATCAGAACAAGAATAATTTCAATTAACATAGGAGAAAGTTTATCCCTTAATCGAGCTATCGCACGACGCTTCTGTACCTTCACCGTCTCAGCGGAGATGTCCAGTTGCTCTGCAATCTCCCTGTTTTTCTTCCCCTCCATGCAAAGAAGAAAGACTTCCTTTTGGCGAGGAGGCAACTCATCTATCGCAGCAAAGAGTTGACGATAGATTTCTTCCTTATTAAAAATATCCAAGGTATCATCCACCAGCATAAACTCCTGCAGATTATCAACTATACTCTGCCGATAGTTGTTGTGTACCGTTTGATGACGCAGGTGATTGAGAGCAGAGTTATGCACCGTATTATATAAATAGGCGGAAAACTTGGAAATACTGTTGAAAAAAGGGCGACGTTCCCATAGAACAGAGAAAAGATCCTGCACGATATCTTCTGCAATGGTCATTTCCACAAACTGACAACCATAACTCACCAAGGCACGATAATATTTATCGTACAACAACTCGATGGCCTGATTATCCCATTGGCAAATTATTGCAATTTCAATATCACTTTTCTCACTCATGAGTGCAAAGATACGCATTTTTATGCAGTAAAATTAAAAAATGCAACTTTTTTTCACTTTTTTCTTGATTTTTGTAACCACAAACGCACCCGAGTGTGTTATAATAGTAAATACAGAGAATAATTCTATCACAAAAGTATTAGAAAATATGAATAAGAATATTGATATCAATACACTCGTCAGTAAATTACTGACTGGCGAAATCTCAGAGGAAGAAGGCAAGGAGCTCTTATCAAGAGTAGAGCAAGATGCGTCGCTAAAAGACAAGATAGAGCATCTCATGAATGAAGATGATTTTCTCCAACGCTACCATCTCTACAAGAGCATTGATGCCGAGAAAGCAAAAGCTACATTCAAAGCATCTCTCCAACATGCAGAGGAACAGGAAGATAGGAATGATGACAAAACTGCTACCATCATCTGGTTGCGACGCATAGCCGCTGCAGCTGCTATCGCCCTCATATTAATGGGTACATGGATGTATTTCGGACATCAAGGTTCCACCCCACCAGCCGTCATCACCGCAGAACTGCATCAAGCCATAGAACGGGTTCAGCAGAATGACATGAATGGAGCTACACTTACCATCAACGGCAAAACCATCAAGGTGAAAGATGCACAGAGTGCATTGGCACAAGCAGAAAAAGTAGCTGACAGTAAGGATGGAAGCAGTTTCTTTGGAAGCGACGAAATAACAGAAAGCTCCCTGATAACAAAGAAAGACAAGGAATTCTGGATGGTACTGGACGACGGAACCTACGTACATCTCAACTACAATACCACTCTCATCTATCCTAATCACTTTGCAGGCAGCGAGCGTAAGGTAAAGCTCAAGGGAGAAGCCTATTTCATCGTGGCCAACGACTCGAAGAAACGACCTTTCATAGTAGAGACTGCCAACGGAGATGTACACGACTATGGTACCGAGTTTAATGTCAACACGATGAAGGAAAAAGGTGTAACCAGCGTTGTTCTGGTGAAAGGTAAAGTTGGTGTGAGCAGCAAGTACGGTAAAGAATACCTGTTGAAACCAGGCGATATGGCAACCCTGAAAGCAGGCAGAACACCAGACATCCAGCAAGTGGATGTTAATCTTTACACCTCTTGGAACACGGGCAACTTCTTGTTCGACGGCTGCACGCTGCAAGATCTGATGGAAGTTATCTCCCATTGGTACAACATGAAGGTGGAGTTCTCATCCGAAGACATGAAAGAACTGCGATTCACAGGAAGCATTGACAAATACGAACCGATGGGACAGACTCTCAATGCTATAGAGAATATCACAAGATTGAAGATAACTGCCAAGGAAGGCATCATCAACATCAGAGAATATAAACATTAATATTATATACAACATGAAAAGATTTTTATCAATGATGGCAATAGCCTTGTTAGCGTGCATCGCAACAATGGCTGCCACAGCCAAAAAGACGAATCTGAAAATACTCTATGTAGGAGGTCATTCCGACATAGAGACTTTAGGAGTAGCAGACTATGACAAGGAAGCTCATGCCAAGAGTATTGAGACAAGAACTGCCGCCTGGAAAGTCTTTCTTGAAACATATTTCACTACAGTGGAAACGGTACAAGGAAAAGACTACAACTACAGGATGTCATACGACTATGATGTAACCATCATTGATGGCGACCCAACTCCTATTGAGCCACGTCGCACAATCATTGAAAATGACAGATTCAGCAAGCTGATACCAGCCAAGTATTTCCCAGAGAACTTTGACCGCCCTGTCATCACCATCGCAGACGAAAGCGAGACAACAGGTCGCTATATCGGTGTGAAAAACGACTGGTATTGTCTCTGCCTTCTTGGTCATGCTTACAACATGAATACCAAGAGTGCCATCTTCAAAGGTCCTTATAAGGTGAAGATAACCACCACAAAACGCCCAACTCCTGCAGGCGCAAAGGAATATGCAGAAATATGCCAGGAGAAGCTTCCAGATATGATTCCGATGTGGAAAGTACAGAATAAAGACTATAGCAACACCAAGGGTTATAAGGCAGGTTTGGTTACTCGCCAGTGGGGCTATCTGGATTCTCCTGATACAGAAATCATATCGGGTGGCGAAAGTGCCAAGAGCTATGGAGCCATCGCCATCGGTCGCCATGCCAACTTCTTGCATTGGGGTTTCTCTGCGTCTCCTGCAGATATGACAGAAGAAGCTAAGCCGGTTTTCCTCAATGCAGTTATTTATATCAACAAGTTTAAAGGTCATCATATCATTGCCCGCAAACTCAATGAGGGAATTTCTACCCGCACTACAATTGATGAGCACAAATATACCGTAAGCAAAGAAAACTACGAAGCTTACAAAAACTCGATTGAAGGTTTTAACAATCAGATTAAGCATCTGGCGGATTCACTTCAAAAGGTGGTTGCTGCTGGCGGCAAGATGAGCGAAACAGACAAGATGTATATGAAAATGGCAGAAAATCCTCAACCCATTTCATCCTATATTGACTATGTAAAGGAAAGGGCAGGAGAACTGTATGAAATGTTTGGCACCGATGTTGACAAATATTCAAGCTATTATACCGAAAATCGCCCATATTTCTATGGCAATCTGAACGATTATGATATTAAGCTCGATGAAGATGCCAAGAGCATCGGCATCGCCAATAACGACAAGCGTATCCTTGACAAAGCTATCTCCATGTGGGAAAAAGGTCAAGACATAGAGAAGGCAAAGCGCATCCTCTATCGCTATACGTTGCTCCGTTACGACAATGCCAAGCAATGGCGAGAGTGGTATAATAAATATCAGAGCAAACTCTTCTTTACTGAGAGCGGAGGCTGGCTGTGGCTGGTCAATAATCTCGATCCGAAGACTCCAGGCAATGACTACAGCGTTCTCAAATTCTACGATTTCAATGAAAGCAACATCGCTCCTATCCAAGAGAAAGCAACCAAAGAAGAGCCTGTTGCCCTATCATCCGCTGTCAGCGCTGTGGGCAAAGACAAGGAACTCATCATCCGCATGAAGATATATCCAGGCTATCACATCTATGCAAAGGTAAGCGATCAGGACCCTTATATCCAGACGACTTATGACCTCAAGGCAGAAGGCGATGTCAAACTGGTAGGCGAACTTCAGAAACCTGTTGGCAGACCTATGGCAGGCTCTAAATCTATCATCCTTGAAGGTGAGCAGATTTTCCGTCAGAAGATAGAAGGCAAATCGGGTAAGATTACCTTTATAGTCAACTATCAGGCTTGCGATAGCCATGTTTGTCTGATGCCAAAGAGCAAGACTATCACGATAGAATTATAAAAATATTGGTTTAATTTTATAACAAGAGAGAATGAAAGAATTTGGAAGAATGAAACGAATCCTTTTCGCTACCTCCCTGCTTGTAGGAGCAACCCTATGTGGAGGAACCAGTACTGCTATGGCTCAGCAGCCAAAGCACCAGACGGTAACTATCAATGCAAAGTCAATGAGTGTGAAACAGTTCTTCGCTGAAGTCAAGAAACAGACTGGCTTGAACTTCATCTACAGTACAGATTTGGCAGCCAAGTTGCCACACATCACGGTGAATGCCACCAACCGCCCGTTGCGCCAAGTACTTGACGAGGTGATGAACAAGGTGAACTGCCGTTATGAGATTGAGGGTAATATCGTGACTATCACTCGCCGTATGGCAGGTGAGAGAGTTCGTAATGTATCCGGTGTCGTCACCGATGAAAGTGGCGAGCCACTGATTGGTGTGTCCGTATGCATCGACGACAGCAAGGTTTGCACCATCACCGACAGCAAGGGTTTCTATACCTTGAAGGTGCCAGCCAATGCTTGCACCTTAAAGTTCAGCTACCTCGGTATGAGCAATGCAGAATTGCGTCTGGGAAGCGGTAGAGCACCTTTAAGCCGTAACATACAGATGGTTACCGACAATCAGCTTTCTGATGTTGTGGTAACAGGTTATCAGGAGATTTCCAAACCTAAGATGACAGGTTCTGTCACCACCATCACCTCAGCCAAATTGGACGAGCGTTACACCACCAACATCATGAACAACCTCGAAGGTCGCGTGGCAGGTCTTTCCACTTATAATGGAAAGATGACTATCCGTGGAACCTCCTCTCTCTATGCCGAGACCACCCCATTGCTGGTTGTGGATGGCGTACCTGTAGAGGGAAACATCGACGATTTGAACCCTTACGACATCGAGAGCGTAAACATATTGAAGGATGCCGCAGCCAATGCCATCTATGGTGCCCGTGCATCCAATGGTGTCATCGTTGTAACCACCAAGAATGCCAAGAAGGCAGGCAAGATAGACATCGACTTCGCAGCCAACCTTACGGTATATGAGAAGAAGAACGTAGATTATGCCGACAATTTCTATATGACTCCAGAACAGCAGGTGGATGCGGAGGCCAAGTATTGGGACTACTATTTCTTCCATAATGATGGTGAAGTGGCTGACCCTATCGTTACTACTGCTCAGTCAATCTCTATGGGTACCCAAGCGGTAACTCCTATCGAATATGCCTATTACCAGCGAGCTAAGGGAGAAATTTCCGAGGAAGATTTGCAGAACCAGTTGGCTTCTTTCAAGAAGAACAACTATGCCAAGGAGTATGCAGATGCCGTATATAAGCAGAGAGTGATGCAGCAGTACAACCTCTCGCTTCGTGGCCGCAGCGATAAGTTCACCAACAACCTGACTATCAACTATAAGTATGACAACAGTGGACTGATCAATCATTTCGCCAATCAGTTTAATGCCCAATATAAGGGTTCATACAATGTAGCCAAGTGGCTCACAGCCTCCATGACTATCAATGGCATCTATAGCAAGAGTAAGGAAGTAGGTTACGACAACAATAGCTACTATAGCGATATCTGGAAACAACCAGCCTATATGCCATTCTATAATGCTGATGGAAGCGTCAAAGGACAACACTATTGGTATGATGGCAATGATTACATGACCTTCGGTTCTCCTTTTGAGGATTTAAGCTCCAATCCTGTGGATGAGTATTACAATAACACCCAGGTTACCCGCCGTCAGTATATGCGCTATCATGGAGATTTGCTCTTCAAGATTATTGACGGATTGACTGCCAATGCCCAGTTTGTATATGAAACCAATCATAACACCGTAGAATGGAATGCAACACAAGATAGTCATGTGATGCGTACCATGCGTAATGCTTATTATTATCAATCTGCAGATGGCACTATCAAGAACTACGTTCCTACCACTGGCGGTCTGCTTCGTACTACAAATAGTGACGGACGTTATTGGACAGCACGTGGACAGCTGAATTATGCCAAGACCTTTGGCAAGCACGACATCATGGCGATTGCCGGCTTGGAATTCCGTGAAACCAAACTGACAGGTTCTAAGGCCTTAATGCTGGGTTATGACGACCAGTTGCAGACAAGCTCTACCCACACAATAGACTTTGGAACATTGAGTACCATGAACTATTCACCTCTTTTCTTTGGCGCATCAGGTGGTTACCCTGCAAGCCAATTTGTATTCGATCCTTATATCAAGGAAGGAATGGGAGTTGTTCCTGAGACTCACCACAAGTATGCTTCTGGTTATTTCAACCTCACCTATACTTATGATGAGAAATACAATGTGTTCGGTTCGTTCCGTAAGGACTATGCTGATGTATATGGCTTGAACGCCAAGTTCCGCGGCACGCCACTCTGGTCTGTAGGTGCAGGATGGTTGATTCATAATGAAGACTTCATGAAGGATATCAAGTGGGTAAACTTCCTGAAACTCCGTGCCAGCTATGGTGTGACTGGTAACATCTATCAAGGTGCAACCAGTTATATGACAGCTACATCAGGAGAACTCAATCAATATACCAACTTGCCATACGGCACCATCGAAAGTCCTGCCAACCCTAACTTGAAGTGGGAGCAGAGCCGCACTACCAATATCGGTATCGACTTCGGATTGCTCGACAACCGCTTGCGTGGTTCCATCGATTATTATAACAAGGTGGCAAAGGATGTGTTCTCTTATCGCACCCTCGACCCAACAACGGGTTTCACCTCTATGTTCGTCAACATGGCTTCTATGCGCAATCGTGGTATAGAATTGCAGATTACTTATGATTGGCTGAGAGGGGCAAGCCGTAAGAATTGGAGTTGGACCACCAACTTCACCATGTCACACAACAGTAATATTGTAACCGATGTAGAGAACCCATCAAACAGCGCATCCCAGTTGATTGAAAGACCATACGTCAAAGGAAAGCCATCCAGCGCCCTCTGGTCATACCGCTTTGCTGGCATCAGCGACCAAGAAGGCGAGAAGGGTCAATCTCTGTTCTACATTGAGGATGGGGGCAAATCTCACAGTGCAACAGGCAAAAGTATAAGCATCTTGGAATACTCTGGTCAGAGCGAGCCAAAGGTTATCATGGGTATGGACAACAGCGTAAGATGGAACGGATTCTCTTTCAGCATTCTGATGGCTTACTATGGCGGTCACATGATGAGAGCCTTGGCGCATAATGAAACATTCTCAAGCACCTGGAGCACCGCTATCGCCAGCTATTTCCTGAATGCATGGACGCCAGAACACCCAACAGATATTCCAGGCATTGGCAGATACGCCTCTACAGCGACTGGCTCTGAAACAACCTATAGCAATAATGCTATTCATCATGCAGACTTCCTGAAGATTAGAAATATCGTATTGGGCTATGATTTTCCACAGGAGTGGTTCAGAGGAACAGGCATTAACCGCCTCTCTCTCCGCTTCCAGATAGACAACCCTAAGTATCTATGGGTAGCCAACGATGTGCATGTTGACCCAGAGACTCTTGGACTCCGCAATCCAAGTTCATACATCTTTGGTCTGAACATCAGTTTCTAATCTCTAGAATCATATAACATAAAAAGTAAGATCACAATGAAAAAAACAATATACAGTTTACTGGCAATCACAGCATTGCTGTTCTCATCTTGTGAGAGTTTCACGGAATTGGAGCCAAAGGGCAAGAACTTGCTTACCACAATCGAACAATTAGAAATGCTTCTCAACAAAGAGTATGAGGGATGTTCCTCTGATATGCGACAAATGGCTGGTGATATGATATATGCCTACAGCAATGTAGCAACAATCATCAGTCAGCCAGTTAAGACCCGCAACGTCATCATCTGGACTTACGATGAAGCCAATATGGACAAGATGGCAGAATTGACTCCCAGTGATCAAGACTACACTAATTTCTACGGCTACATCGGCACGATTGCCAACCCAATTCTCTCAAAGGTTGATGCCGCATCTGGTACAGAAGCAGACAAGAAACTTTTGAAAAGCGAAGCCCTGACATTGAGAGCCTGGTCATTCTATATGTTGGTCAACAAGTTTGCCAAGGCTTACAATCCAGCTACAGCTGCTACAGATCCAGGAATTATCCTGATGACAGAGGATAAAGATATCCAGACTGCTCAGTCTAAAAGCACCGTAGAGGAAGTTTATCAGCAGATACTCAAGGACGCCAATGAAGCAATTGAGATAGATGGTCTTCCTAACTCTGCCGTTAACAAAATGCGCTTCAGTAAACCCACAGCTTATGCCGTAAAGGCATTGGCATTGCTCAACATGCAGAAGTATGACGAGGCAGAAGAAGTGGCCAAGCAGGCTATCGCCATCAATGGCACTATTAACAACTATAATACCTCATATCTTGGTAGTACCCAAGGTTATATAACAGGCGGGACTTATCCTGTTATCAATCGTGGCAAGAAAGGAACCGATGAGGATTATTTCCTAAATGGAAATCATGAATCCTTCAATCCTTACACCCCAACTACCATGGCAAACTTTGAGGAAGGACATGCCTATAAGGACAAGATGAGCAATATGAATATGATGTATGATTACATGATGGATGCCGGAGTAAGTATGCTGGGTGAAACTGGTTTCAATTTTACTTTTGATCTCAACTCGTTATGGAATGATGGTGGTCTTCGCTCTACCCAGATGTATCTCACCATCGCCGAATGCGAGACCCACAAAGGCAACTACGATACAGCCATGGAATATCTCGACAAGGTGCGCGTAAACCGCATCGTTCCTGCCAAGTATCAGCCCCTCAAAGGCACAGTCAGCACCAAGGAAGAAGCCATCAAGCACGTGAAGCAGGTGACCATGAATGAGGACATTTACTCTGTCAATATCTTCATAGACAAGAAGCGCTGGAACCAGTGCGATGGCTGGAAGCAGAACTATAGCCGCACACTTGCTGGAAAGACTTATACCATCACTCCAGACAGTAAAATGTGGATATTCCCATTCCCTCAGAGCGTGATAAACAATAATGGTAATATCACACAGAACTACAAAGAATAAGAAAATATGAATAAAAAATCTATTTTATTGATACTTTTATCAACTTTAGCCTTGGGCGCAAATGCCCAAGGCAAATATACCATCAAGGGTAATCTTCAGAATGCTGAAGGTCAAAAAATATATCTGTATTCTGGCGACATGGGGAACATGGATATTGACAGCACCATCATCGCTAATGGTAAATTTACCCTGAATGGCGAACTCGATACTCCTTTCAAGTGCGGTAATCTTATCTTGGGCAATCCCAAAGACTATCTCAATGCCAAGTCTTGGCAAATTGCCCTGGAACCAACTACCATCACGATTACAGGTGATGCGAACAAGCAAGACGCCGTAAGCATAAAAGGTGGAAAGGCACAAGACGATCTCAACAAGATGAAGGAAGAAATGGAACCATTCCAAAAGCCATTGACCGAACTTAACAAACAGTACTATGCTCAACAGACTCAGGCTGGCCGCGATTCCATCAGTGCCCTGATGGAGCCTTATCGCAAACAATATAAGGATTATACTGACAAGTTTATGAAAACTCGTACCGACTCTTACTTTGCCACTCTGTTTTTAAACATGAGTAAAGGAAACATGACATACGAGGACGTCAAGGCGATATGGGAAAACTATTCTCCTGATGTTCAGAAATATGGAGTCTGCGCTCAGGACATCAAATCAGAACTGGAAGTACTGACAAAAGTAAGACCTGGCAAGCCTGCACCTGATTTCACAGCCAAAGACATCAATGGCAAGCCTTTCACCCTCTCTTCTTTGAAGGGTAAAGTTGTCATCATCGACTTCTGGGCAAGCTGGTGTGTACCATGCCGCAAGAGCAATCCTCATATGCGTGAACTCTACAACAAGTATCACAAAAAAGGATTGGATATGGTCTATGTATCCGATGATGATAGCAAGCCAGAAAGATGGAGAAAGGCGGTAGAGCAAGACCAGCTCATTGGCGATGGCTTCCATCATGTACTCAGAGGCTATAAGGTTATTGACCCTGTGAAATACACAGCAGACAAGGCCAACGACATCTCCGACAAATATGCTATCCATTTCTTGCCAACCAAGTACTTGATTGACAAGAAGGGCAATATCGTCTGCAAAATCAATGAAGGCGAGGATGCCAAGTTGGATGCTATGATAGAGAAGCTGCTGAATGAGAAATAACTCTCTCTCATAATATAACAAAACAATATACAAATATCCGAAAACGAAAAGAGGTCAAGCAAAGCATTTCAACAAGCTTTACTTGACCTTTCTTTATCTCCCTTTACCTATACCGATAAAGCAGTCGAACCCTTTTTGTCTGCATCTTACAGGAATCCGGAGGATCGCCTACTGACTGGTAATGTGTAGTGAGAATATCGTGAGGGATAACCTCAAATCGTGATGGATGATAGATGATTACATAAAACTTATTCACGAATACGGCTGCATCGGGTTACAAATATGGCTGCATCGGGTCACGAATATGGCTGCATCGGGTTACGAATATGACTGCATCGGGTTACGAATATGACTGCGTAGGCTAACGGAGACGTATCTGTAAGCTTATCGAGACGTCTGCATCAGCTAACAGAGACGTCTGAACTCGCGGACTGAACTACTTGAGTTGCTTGACTGAACTACTTGAGTTGCTTGATTGAACCACTTGAGTTGCTTGACTGAACCACTTGAGTATTCTTCTTCATGTGCTTGCATGCAACCATAAAACTTTTTCAGCAACTTTTCCCGGAAGTATGGAAGAAGGCAGAGTTGAAGGCAAACATGAGGCCAACACAGAAACAGCACAACGTTTGCTGGCGATGGGACTTTCTGCCGAACAGGTAGCCAAAGCTACCCAGCTACCTTTGGAAATCATTAAGAATCTGAGCAATTCAAAAAACTCAAGTTTCGCATGTAAGCTCCACACGCTCCAGGTATCAGAACACCATGGTATCCCCACATGCCCCAGGCATCAGAAGAGCATCACGTCCCCACACGCCCTGAGCTAGGAGCTTTTGGACCTTCAGCCCGTACTTAAACCACATGCGAAAGTTCACGACTCTAATAATTCATTCCGAAGTACCAAAGAGGGATGATGATTCCATGCCCCGTCTCTATATCGTCTTTTACGATACGTCCGTTTTTTACATCCTCTATCTGCTTTTTACCTTTCTTCCTTCCGCCAATCTCAAAGGTATAATCACCAATGGTAAAGTCGGAAACCCTGGAGGAAGTAACGTCTTGTTTTTCTCTCATCTGATTGTAGAAGAAAGTTTCCCTTATGTTTCCTATGTTGGGATTAGAGGTGAGTACTGACATCAGACTTGGGTTATCTACATAAACTTTTTCCACCTTTCCCAGATTGCGCATACCCGAAGTATCATCTCTGAGCAGACCTATCATTCCTGCACGCTCCAGATAGACGAGATAATCAGGCACGTTGTTCTTGCTTACCCCGATTTCTGTGGCGAGGTTCTCTACGCTTGGCTTGTAGGGAGCCAACCCGGAAAGAATGACGAGCATACGCTTCAGCTTGCGTGCTGTTGAAGCTTTCATATCAGCATATTGCGGAATGTCAACTTCTACCGTCTGGTCTATCACCTGCAGCATTCTTTGCGTAAAATCTCCCTCTATGGCAAATGGGTAATAGCCATGGTCGAGGTACGCTCTGAAAACAGGCAATGGATGGTCCAACCCCGGAATCTCTACCTGGTGATTGAGTATTTCGTCGAGACTGAAAACTCTGGTCTTGATGCCTTCAAAAAGTTGCAAGTATTCCCTGAACGACAAGCCTTGCATCATATACATCAGCGCCCGACGACTCAGATCAGCTTCGCCCTTCTTGATATCCAAGACCGATGAACCGGTAAAGATAAGGTTCAGGGATGGGTGCATGTCGTAAATTTGCTTCAGTTCTCTGCTCCAACCGGCATACTTGTGAATTTCATCTATATAAAGATGTGTACCACCCTCCTTGATAAACTCGTCAGCAAAGTCAATCAAGGAATGATTTGAAAAATAGATATTGTCGGCAGACACATACAGGTGATGGCCTTCCTTAGACAGCTTGATGCGCTGAAGTATCATGGTGGATTTTCCAACACCTCGCGGACCAACGATACCTACTAATCGTCCATTCCAGTTGATTTCATCATATTTATATCTGATGAAATCAAGCGGAGTACGTTTCAATAACTCCGCCATGTATTCATAAAGTTTATTGTCTATCATATCTTGCTCTTTTAGATGAATATCGTTTAAAACTGCAGCAAAGATACAAATAATCCCTCAATGAGGGATGAATTCTTTCGAAAAGTTCCCTCATTGAGGGATGAATTTAATCATTTTTATCCCTCATTGGGGGATTTTTACACATTGTATTACCAAATGAGTTCGTGCCAAACTTGGCAAAAAACGCAAGTTTGGCACGAACTCAACTTATAGTTTCAGGAGTTTGGCAAACTCCCAGACTACAATACCGGCGGTGACACTGACATTCAGGGAATGCTTGGTACCGAACTGGGGAATCTCCAGACAGCCATCGCTCATATCTACGATGCTTTGCTTGACTCCCTTCACCTCGTTACCGAAAATCACGGCGTAGCCTTTGGAGAGGGAAGGGTGAGCCTCAGGCAGGTTCTGGAGCTTGGTGGAGCCTTCTACCTGCTCGATGCTATATACAAAATAGCCTTTCTGCTTCAGCTTCTCTACCGCCTCTTCGGTAGTCTTGAAGTATTCCCAATCCACGCTGTCTTCGCCACCCAATGCCGTCTTGTGAATCTCGACATTGGGAGGGGTGGCGGTGATTCCGCAGAGATACACCGCCTCTACACGGAAGGCATCGCAGGAACGGAAAACACTTCCTACATTATATAATGAACGCACATCATCCAGGACCACTATCAGGGGCAGCTTCTCGGCTTCCTTGAATTCCTCCAGGGTGAGGCGGTTCATCTCTATCGTTCTTAATTTGCGCATTATAATATACCTTATTATATATAATCAGAGACGGTTAAGCCTCTGCCTCCTTGGTCTTGTAGGCAAGGGCGTACATGCGAATCTGCTTGATCATCGCCAGAAGACCATTGCTGCGGGTTGGACTCAAATGGTCTTTCAGACCAATTTTCTCTACGAAATAGAGGTCGGCATCCATAATCTCGGTTGGGGTATGACCGCTCAACACACGGATGAGGAGGGCAATGATACCCTTTACGATGAGCGCATCGCTATCGGCAGTGAATACGAGCTTGCCATCTACATAATCGCATTGCAACCATACGCGGCTCTGACAGCCGTCGATAAGGTTCTGCTCGTTCTTGTATTTCTCATCGAGAGGAGCCAACTCGTTGCCCAAGTCAATGAGCATCTGATACTTGTCCATCCAGTCGGTGAAATCCTGGAACTCCTCTACTACTTCATCCTGCAATTCATTAATTGTTGCCATTATTTTATTTCTTTAATTTCGTTTACTGTAATCAACTTATAGAGCTTGTCGTTAGGGCGTACCTTATCTGGTACAGGGATGGAAACTCTCCAGCCCTGCTGTGCTGTTTCTACAGGTTTCAGGTCGTAGCGGATTTCATCGGCATGAAGATACATCACACCGGTGGTGTTACCCGTAATCAGCAGTTTCTCGCCCTTGTCGAAGGTAGATGCCTCTACGGCTACTTCTGCCACACCCAACTTAGAGAAATATTTCATCACCTTGCCCACGAGCACCTTCTTCTCGGTAGCTACGGAACCGTAATGCTTGTTCCATTCACCGAGAGTCTGCCCCTGGTAATAACCATCCCAGAAACCACGGTTGAAGACGGTGGCGAGTTTCTCATCCCACTCATCCTTCTTCTCCTCGGTAAAGGTTCCGTCGAGCACGGCAGCTATCGCCTCCTTATAACATTTTACTACGGTATATACGTATTCAGGACCACGGGCACGGCCTTCAATCTTGAAGACGCGCACACCGGCATCCATCATGCGGTCGATGAAGCGGATGGTCTTCAGATCCTTCGGACTCATCACATACTTGTTGTCGATTTCAAGCTGGTTGCCAGTTTCGTTATCTGTAACAGTATAGCTGCGGCGGCAGATCTGCACACACTCGCCACGGTTGGCAGAGCGGTTGGCATTAGCGAGACTCATGTAGCACTTGCCCGATACAGCCATGCACAGAGCACCATGACAGAACATTTCGATGCGGATTTGCTTGCCCATAGGTCCGCAGATATTCTGCTGCTCTATCTGCTCATGAATGTGCTTCACCTGGTCCATGTTCAATTCACGTGCCAGTACGGAAACATCAGCAAAGCGTGCATAAAACTTCAAAGCCTCTGTGTTTGAGATATTTAACTGTGTGGATAAGTGAACCTCCTCGCCCACTTCATTGCAATAGCTCATTACAGCCACATCGCTGGCGATGACGGCAGAGATGCCTGCCTCCTTGGCAGCATCGATGATTTCCTTCATCGTTGGGATGTCGTTATCGTAGATGACTGTATTGACGGTGAGATAGGTCTTGATACCATGCTCATTGCAGGTGGCAGCAATCTCACGCAAATCATCGATAGTAAAATGGTTGGCTGAATGGGAACGCATGTTCAACTTGCCGATACCAAAGTATACGGAGTCGGCTCCAGCCTGTATGGCAGCAGCCAGTGACTCGCGTGAGCCCACTGGTGCCATCACTTCAAATTCGTTTATCTTTGTATTCATGAATGCAATTATCTTTTTTCGGGTACAAAGTTACACCAAAATGAAGACAAAACACAGAAAAATGGAGAAAAAATGACAGAAATTCGATTATATTGACAAATCAATCACGATTATTTGTCTATATTTGCCTATAAATAAGAATATATCCCTAGGATATACTTCTTTTTATATGAATCCTATCCAGTCTTACGGCTGGTATTATCAATTAAAGTGAAAGCAGATGAAGAATGTTTTTACCTCAGGAATGATTCTGTTCCTGGCAATGACCACAATGGTTAGTTGCACACAAGAAAACGTGATGCTTGAAACAACACCACAAGTCAAGAACCAAGAAGTAAGATTCTGCTTCTTCGAAAAATCCATTGTGCCTATCGGTCAGGATGAAGAGAGCAATCTTGCCAGAACGAGAGCCGACGGGAGCGAGAAATCGCTCAAGGATGCAAAACTCTACACAGATCTGCAAGTATGTCTCATTCCGAAAGGAGATGAAACTACTGCCGGCTATACCGTAAGACAGGAAAACTGGGATGACAAATTCGGAAATGTCAGCCTGCAGGTGCCGGCAGGAGAATACACGCTCGTTGCCGTAGCAGCAAAAACAGATTTGCAGCAGGAAAAACGAATCGAAGTAAAATCAAGGTATGAAATGACCTTTGCCAACAATATTGTACGCGATATGGCGTATACCCTGCAGGATATCAAGGTGGAATCGGGCAGCAAAGCCGTAACACAGAATGTTTCGCTGAAACGTGCCGTCAGCTGTTTTGAACTGCGTGCTACCGACATCATGCCCCTGACTACCAAGACTCAGGAAATCACGATAAGCGGAAGCTGCGGCACGGTGTTCAATCCTTCTACCGGATTCTGCAAAGAAAAGGCTACCATCACCCGAAACTTTTCTTTAGAAGCCAAAGAACACCAGGAAAGAATCATTTACTATACACTCTACACCCTTCTGACCGACAAAGATGTAACCGACATCCATATAACAGCTACGGCAAAAGACAAGGAAGAAAAGATTATCAAGACCATCAGCTTTGACAACGTACACCTGGTTATCGGAAAGAAGACTACCTATACCGGTCCGATTTTTACCTACCCTGCCAACAATATGTCGTTCACAGTCAACCAGCCGGAGATTCCAGCATCAGGCTATGACAAGAAATTTTAATAACCCATGGCGTTTTAAGAAAGATTAATGCCACAGATTAAAATCTTTTTTGTATTTTTGCGGCATGGAAAGAAAGAACATTATAACCATAGGACTCGCTCTGCTTGTATTCGCCGGTTGCGGATACAGACAGCAGCGAGCCGGTATCCCAGAGACAGATGGAGGCGAGGATTATCTTCCGGAGCATATCCACCTGATCAGTACTACGCCCGTCAAGGACCAGGGCAACAGCGAACTCTGCTGGGCATACGGCATGCTTGCCACCATCGAAAGCGAGCACATCATGAAGGGGGATTCCGTGAATCTCTCCATCGCCTACATAGCCCGCATGATGCTGGAAGAACAGGCACTGGAATATTACTTTGCACAGGGAAAGAAGAACATCAGCCTGCGCGGTACTGCTCCGATGCTGATACATTATATAGATAAGTATGGTGCACAACCTTACGACAGCTATGAAGATCCGAAGCACGTGAACTACAAGGTGCTCTGCCGCAAGGTGCAGAAACTGTGCGATGGCGCCATCTCGAAGAAAGCGGGCATCAGCCAGCTCAAGGAGGAACTGAACGACCTGTTTGACGCAGAAATAGGCTACATGCCTGCCAAGGCCGTACACATGCTGGGTGCCGAATATACCCCTCAAGAGTTTGCCCACAGCGTATGCTATCCCGAGGAGTATGTATCGCTCACCAGTTTTTCGCATCATCCTTACAGAGAATACTTTGCGCTCGAGATTCCCGATAACCGGATGCACGATGCCTATCTGAACCTTCCGCTCGACGAGCTGATGCTCCACATCAGGAAGGCGGTAGAAAAAGGACACCCGGTATGCTGGGAAGGTGACATCAGCGAACCTGGCTTCAAGGAACCAAGGAAGAACTGTGTAGACATACAGCCGACGGAACGCCCCGTGACCCAGGCATCGCGACAGAAGGAGTTTGAACAGCTTCGCACCACCGATGATCATGTGATGGAAATCATAGGTTCCTTCATGAAAGGCAAGCAGAGATTCTACGTCTGCCGCAATTCATGGGGCAAGAACTGGGGCAACAAGGGACTCATCTACCTATCGGAAGACTATCTGCGCCTCAAGACCATCGCCGTGTTCATGAGCGAAGAGGCATATATAATGAAGATGCATATATAATAAGGTATAAGCTCCCAAACAGGCTTCAGACATAAGAAATGTGTTAAAATGGTTGACATACATCAAATAGCTGTTAAATAGCACGTGTGTGCGCACACACATAGTTGATTTATATCAAAAAAGAGGCTTTTTTATGTGATTTTCTCTTAAAACATTTGGTGGGTTCGGAAAATCGTCGTACCTTTGCATCGTCAATAAGACAAAAAGGTTATTAGGTTTTTAGGTTAAGATTGTTAGTTGTTTTAGGTTATTAGTTAGTTTAAAGGTAAATTTAAGATTGTTTATTCAGAGAAACGGTATTAGTTAAGGTAAAGAAAAGATTGTTTATTCAAGGACGACAAAAAGTTTAGGTTATTAGGTTTTTAGGTTTAAGATTGTTAGTTGTTTTTTTATTAGGTTTTAGTTTAAAGGTAAAGAAAAGATTGTTTATTCAAGGACAACAGGATAATTCAACAGGTGAGTTGAAGGTAAAAAGATCAAATGTATGGGATAACCAAAGATGACGCCTGAGCAGAATTGCTGCTTCGGGCTTCGTAATGGAAAGGGTAACAAAAAGCCCTTGAGTTATGAGAAATTTGGGAATATCGTATTAGAAGAGCGCAATTTCGAAATCATTCGAAGTTGCGCTCTTTGTTTTTGACTTCTTTACACCTATTAATTCTTAACTCCTTTACTCCTAGACTGGAGAAAGTTCTATTTAAGAAAAAATAACCGCTAAATTATTTTGTTTTACCAACGAAAAATCGTAATTTTGCAGAAGATATATAAAGATAAGAAATTATGGCAAGACATCCTCTCTGGAACGAAGAATACTGGCTCCTGCTGTTGCAGCTGTACCAGAAGAAGCCCATGGGCGTGAAACCTCTCTATTCGAAAGGGATGGTCGACTTGAGCCTGGAACTGCATATTCCACCTGAGTTTCTGCACGAACAGATGTTCAAACTCAGAATGGTGACTCCGAGAATCAAGCGACTATGGGAGAAGTATGCCGATAAGCCACAGAAACTGAAGCGCGATATACAGCGCATCAGGCAGATGAACGGCTGCGGAAACGCCATACAGTTCTTCGAGGGAGTGGAAGTGAAGGAAACATTCGAGAAAAACTGGGAACCACTGGAAAGTGAACCATCGCTCACCCCCGTGAAACTCATCATCATCCTCGATCTCTACTTCCAGCTCACACCAATCACCATGGTGCCGGAAACACCGGAAATCATCGACCTGGGAAAACTCATCAGGACATCACCGAAGGTCATTGCCGAGGCGATGGGCGTATTCATGTACTGCGACCCCTATCTCAACCGCGAAGATGTGCTGATACACCCGCTGCTAGAAGCATGCAGCGACATTTGGCACCAATACGGAAACGGAAATCCAGACAGGCTTTACCAGCTTGCCAACGAACTAAAAGAATACTTTAAGTAATTATGGCTCAAAAACTCATACAGACACAGGCACAGAAGTTACAGCAACTTCAAAGACTTTCAGCCCAGCAAATGCTGCAGGTGAAACTGTTGGAAATGCCGCTCACGGAACTGGAAGACAGTATCAATGCAGAACTGGACGATAATCCCGCTCTGGAAAGCGAGAACCCAGACGACATGCTCAACGAGAATGTCGCCAATGATGATTCGCCCGCAGATGATGAGTACGGCAACAGCAGCGATGAGGATGCCTACGAGGCTGAATCTGAAAAAGAAGAAAGAAAAGACGAACTGGACCAGGCACTGGAAAGCATCGGAAAAGACGACCAGATGCCTGACTACAATACAGACAGATACAACAACCAGGACAGCGCTGACTACGAAGAAATGGTTTACGGCGACACTACCTCTTTCTATGATAAGCTGAAGGAACAGATGGACATGCAGCAGCTCAGCGACAAGGAGAAGGAAGTAATGGAATATCTCATAGGTTCACTGGATGACGACGGACTGCTCCGCAAGGACCTGGACAGCATCTGCGATGAACTCGCTATCTATCACAACATCGATGTTACGGAAAAAGACATCGAGCACGTGCTCCACATTCTACAGACCTTCGACCCAGCCGGTGTAGGAGGAAGAAGTCTGCAGGAATGCCTCCTGCTGCAGGTTAAGAGACTGCCGAGAGGTGTGCTCCGCAAGACGATGGAAGAGGTGTTTACCGACTATTTTGACGAGTTTACCAAGAAACATTGGGACAAGATCAAGGCAGGACTGGAACTGAACGATACACAGGTAGAAACCCTGCAGGCAGAAATCAGAAAGCTGAACCCGAAACCGGGCGCATCGATGGGCGAAACAGAGGGAAGAAACATGCAGCAGATTACCCCCGACTTCATCATCGACACCAATGACGACGGAACGATTACATTCTCGCTGAACCGTGGCAACATTCCGCAACTGACGGTTTCGCCATCATTCACCGACATGATTGACACCTACAGGAAGCATAAAGACAAGATGAGCCGGAGCGACAAGGAAGCCCTGCTCTACGCTAAGGAAAAGGTAGACAAGGCACAGGGATTCATCGAAGCCATCAAGCAGAGAAGACATACCCTCATCGTCACCATGAAGGCAATTATCGACATACAGCGGCAGTTCTTCCTGGATGGAGACGAGGCTGACCTGAAACCGATGATCCTGAAGGATGTAGCAGAACGCACGGGACTGGACATCAGTACCATCTCGAGAGTGAGCAACGTGAAGTATGCCCAGACTAAATGGGGCACCTTCCCGCTGAAGTTCTTCTTCACAGACAGCTACACCACTGAAGACGGCGAAGAGATGTCTACCCGCAAAATCAAGATTGCCCTGCACGACATCATCGAGAAAGAAGACAAGAAAAAGCCGATCAGCGATGATGCACTCGCCAAACTGCTGAAGGAGAAGGGATTCCCTATCGCACGACGTACGGTGGCAAAATATAGGGAGCAACTGGGCATACCGGTGGCACGACTCAGAAAATAAGATAGTGGTATGAGTCAGGAAGAAACCGGGCCCACCACAAAATATTTGAGAGATAAAAAGAATATATACGTTATTAGTGTTATGAAAGAGAAGAATATCATATTGACAGCACGCATCATGAGCATGATCTTCACGCCCTTCTATCTGCCGATGGTAGGACTGATTGCTCTGTTCATCTTCAGTTATATGTCGCTGTTACCGATAGGATACAAACTGGTGATGCTGGGTATGGTCTACCTCCTGACCGTCGTAGCTCCATCGCTACTCATCCACCTCTACCGCATGGTTCAAGGCTGGACCTCGCGTGAACTGGGCAAGAAGGAGCGTCGTATTGTGCCTTACATCCTCTCTATCGTATGTTACTTCGGCTGTTTTTTCTGGATGGAATACCGCAATACGCCTCGCGTCATCAGTATCATCGTAGTGGTAGCGCTGGCGATACAGATGATTTGCGCCTTCATCAATGTATGGTGGAAGATCAGCACCCATACGGCAGCCATCGGAGGTGTGGCAGGAGCTCTGGTGTCTTATTCTGTAGCCTTCAATTTCAATCCGCTGTGGTGGCTCTGCCTTGTGCTGATGATGGCAGGCGCAGTAGGAAGTGCCCGCATGATACTCCGACAACATACGCTGTCACAGGTAGTTGCAGGATTCCTGATAGGCACCGCCTGTGCTATATTGGTAATATAAAGTTTATAATAAAATATAAGAAGAAATGAAACCATTAGTAAGCATTATTATGGGCAGTACAAGCGATCTGCCTGTTATGGAAAAAGCATGTAAGTGGTTGAACGACAACCAGATTCCTTTCGAGGTTAATGCCCTCTCTGCTCACCGCACTCCAGATGCAGTAGAGTCATTCGCCAAGGGAGCCAAGGAGCGTGGCGTGAAGGTTATCATCGCCGCTGCCGGTATGGCTGCCGCCCTTCCTGGTGTTATCGCAGCATCTACTCCTCTGCCAGTAATCGGCGTGCCTATCAAGGGTATGCTCGATGGTCTTGATGCCATGCTCAGCATCATCCAGATGCCTCCTGGCATTCCTGTAGCTACTGTTGGTGTGAATGCGGCTCAGAACGCTGCCATCCTCGCTGCCGAAATGATTGCCCTTGCCGACGAGGAAGTGGCTCAGAAGGTAGAGGCTTGGAAGGCGGGTCTCGGTGCCAAGATCGAGAAGGCCAACAAGGACCTGGCTGAGGTGAAATACGACTTCAAGTGTAATTAATCTAATATGTGATATGCCCCATTCTTTTGGGGCATATCTTATCTTATATATTATGGTAGATTTATTCAATTATACCCGCCGTGCCTCTTCTGTGGCACATATCGGAGCCATCGACCTGGGTGGCGATAATCCTATCCGCATCCAGTCGATGACCACCACCAACACCAATGATACTGAGGCTTGCGTTCAACAGGCTGAGGAGATTATCAAGGCTGGTGGCGAGCTGGTGCGCTTCACCACTCAGGGTTCCCGCGAGGCAGAGAACATGAAAAACATCAATGCCGGCATCCGTGCCGACGGCTATCAGACTCCGCTCGTAGCCGATGTTCACTTCAATCCTAACGTTGCCGATGTGGCTGCTCTCTATTGCGAGAAAGTGCGCGTCAATCCTGGCAACTACGTGGATCCTGCCCGCAAGTTCATCAAGCAGGAATATACCGACGAGGAGTATGCCCACGAACTTCAGAAGATTGAGGATCGCTTCGTGCCTTTCCTCAACATCTGCAAGGAGCATCATACTGCCATCCGCATCGGTGTGAATCATGGTTCACTCTCCGACCGCATCCGTAACCGCTACGGCGATACACCAGAGGGCATCGTAGAGAGCTGTCTCGAGTTCCTGCGCATCTGCAAGAAGGAGAATTTCCACGATGTGGTTATCAGTATCAAGTCATCCAATACCGTTGTGATGGTTCGCTCCATGCGCCTCCTGGTTGAAGAAATGGAGAAGGAAGGCATGAACTACCCACTCCACCTCGGCGTAACCGAAGCCGGCGAAGGCGAAGATGGCAGAATCAAGAGTGCCGTAGGTATCGGTGCCCTCCTGGCTGATGGCATCGGCGATACCGTTCGTGTAAGCCTGAGCGAGGAGCCGGCTGCAGAGATTCCTGTGGCACGCCATCTGGTAGATTACATCGGCAAGAAGAAGGGGCATCTGATGATTCCTGCCACAGCTTGTCCTTCATTCGACTGGCTGCGCCCTACCCGCCGCGAAACCGTGGCTGTAGGCAATATCGGCGGCAGCAACGTTCCGGTGGTTATCAGCAACCGAATCAACGGCGAGAGCACCGCTTGTGAAAACAAGGATGCTACTCCAGACTACATCTACATCGGCGGCAAGATGCCTAAGCAGTTTGTGGCTGGCCAGAGCTACATCGTAGATTACAACGTTTACGAGACGCTGAACAGCAAGCCAGAGACGACTGGTGCCAAGCTCTACCCTATTTTCCCTGCCATGGCAATGCCGCTCATCGCCAGCATCAAGGCAGACGTCAAGTTCCTCACCCTGCAGTTTGGTACTCCAGCCGAGGAATACATCGCCTGTCTGAAGGCTCATCCAGAGGTGGTGGTTATCTGCGTAAGCAATCATCAGAACCGTCTGGGCGACCAGCGTGCATTGGTTCACGAGATGATGAATGCCGGCTTGAAGAACCCTGTGGTTTTCGCCGAGATGTACCAGCACGGCAAGGAGGAGAAGAGCGACTTCCAGCTGGAGGCAGCTGCTGATATGGGAGCCTTGATGATAGATGGCCTTACCGATGGTATCTGGCTGATGAACAATGGAGACATCCCTGCCCAGACAATAGATGAAACCGCTTTCGGAATACTTCAGGCAGCCCGTCTGCGCACCAGCAAGACCGAGTATATCAGTTGTCCGGGATGCGGCAGAACCCTCTACGATCTTCGTGAAACCATCGCCAAGATCAAGGAGGCAACCAAGCATCTCAAGGGTCTGAAGATAGGTATCATGGGCTGTATCGTGAATGGTCCAGGCGAAATGGCGGATGCCGATTACGGCTACGTAGGTGCCGGTCCTAACCGAGTAAGCCTCTACCGCAAGCAGGTTTGCGTAGAAAAGAATATTCCGCAGGAAGTGGCAGTAGAGCATCTACTCGCCCTCATCGACTCGGACAAGCAATAATTATTTAGGCACGGATTACACAGATTACACGACTCTTTATTAGAGATTATGATATGGTTTATTAGCAGTTGCGCCATAAATCCGTGTAATCCGCGTAATCCGTGCCTAATTTATACCCGCCCCTAATCACTCCCCGTTCCTAATCCATAGTGCCTTCAAAAGTTCAGGAATGAATGTTATCTTTAAGTTAATCTCCACCTCTTTATATGGCTCTTTCACAAAAAAAATGTATCTTTGCAACTGTAATCATCAAAAACTGAAAAGATTATGGCAAATACTAAACTGCTCCTGGTAGAGGATGATGAAAACCTCGCCTATATGGAGAAAAGTTGCTTCGAAGATATCATCGGAGGATATGAGGTGAAAACTGCCGTAAACGGCAAGGAAGGACTAAAGGTGTGGCAAGACTTTCAGCCCGATGTTATCGTATCTGATATCGACATGCCCATCATGGACGGAATAGAAATGGTGAAGAAAATACGCGAGGTTGACGGAAAAACCATAATTCTGTTTACCACCGGACTCACCTCGCCGAAAGACCTGAAGGCAGGTTATGCCGCCGGAGCCAACAACTATGTGAAGAAGCCGTTTATTCCGGAAGAGCTTGATGCTCATATACATAGCCTGCTCCAACTGAAAGCCGGAGCCCGCAGCGAAAACGCCAGCAATCAGATAAAACTGGGTAAATACATTCTAGATGCCGACCATGCTACTCTGAAAGATACGCAGGATGGTAAACAGAAAATGCTCACCGCACGAGAGGCAAAGATTCTGGAACTGCTGGCAGTAAACAAAAACGAGGTGGTGCGCCGCGAAGCCGTATTGAGCCGGTTCTGGGGAGTGGAAGACAAAGACTATTTTGCTTCCAGAAGTTTGGATGTATTCATCAAGAAAATCCGCACAGCGCTGGAAGACGAACCGGGCGTAGAACTGAAAACCATCAGAGGTGTGGGATTCAAACTCATCGCAGAATAGACGCATCTCAAGCCTCAGAAAATCAGTAAAACGAATCATCTCTATAAGGAATGATAGAAAAGAAAACAGATTATTAAAGACAAGCATATATGTTAAAAGCGATACTATACTTCTTTCTTCTGATAGCTGAATTTTTCATCACTATCCTGATAAGCGGTTTCTGCTTTGGCCTGTATTATGCCTATATAGGTAGTGATCACATGCCAGGCAACAGCAAGGGAGATATGACTACAACAGAAATGTTTCCTTTCATCATAGCTTTCGCCCTGATAGCTACACTCATCATCTGGTTTACCTTTCATAAAGGCAAGTTTTCGAGTTTTACGCTTGGCAAGGTAAAGCCAGAGAGCAAATGGCAACTCATGCTCTACGGCTCTATGCCGATGCTGGGCTTTATCATCGCCTATTATGCCCTGATGAGCTACTTAGGCATTCATTTTATGCCTAAAGAAATGAGCCAGTTCGGCTTTTTCCAGTTGCTCCCACTGATGCTGGTAGGCACATTTATCTCAACCTACGTTTTCTATGGTGCCATTCTGGAAGAACTTCTGAAAAGCGGAAAGAAGAAATGGGTCGTTCTGCTTGTATACTTGCTCATGATTATGCCAACTACGCTGACAGCAGGTTCGGGCGAGGGAATGGCACTCTGGATATTTTACGTCCTGGCAGCCCTCCCATGCACCTTATATGGTTTCTGGCTTTACTGCAAAACCCGAAGTTCCATCGTTATATTCGCGGTTTATCTCATATCCAATATGGTTCCGTTCAACCTGGGCAGCAACTGGGTTACCATCCTAGTATGTATCCTGGGACTGGGCATGATGGGCTATGGATTCTATCTTCTCAAGAAGAATATAGAACCATTGCTGATACAAGAGGATGAGGAAGAAAAAGAATACTAAAACCACCTGATTATGAAGGCAAACAGAACCAAAATGCTCGGTACGATGGCGCTGGTAGCCGTACTATGCATGCAACTTTTCTGGATATACAACTCATTCCAAATGAGCGTTCACCAGATGGGCTACGATAATCCCTGGAGTCTGGCAGCCGATGTGAGGGCGCATGCCTTTTTCTCGGCACTCTACCAGAGTCGCATCACCCTGCTCACTTCTCTACTCACCATGGTGGTCATTATTCTGAGCCTTATCGACCAAATCAACTACATCGATGAGCAAGAAAGGGTTCGCCTGCTGCGTGAGGATTTCTCCTATGCAATGGTTCACGACATGAAGTCGCCGCTCACCTCTATCATCATGGGAACCAAATATCTGCACAGCGGCGTACTGGAGAAGAAGCCGGAAATGAAGGAGAAATATTTCTGTATCGTAGAAGACGAGGCACAGCATCTGCTTGCTCTCATCAACCGCCTGCTTACCATCTCAAAACTGGAACATGGTAAACTGAGCATCCAGAAGGCTGAAATAGATCTGGAGGCGATGATAGAGGATGTGGTGGATAAATACAAGGCGAAATCGGCGAAACCGATTCATATCACCACCCTATTCGGAGCCACTTCGGCACTGGCAGATGAGGAATATCTGAAGGAGGCTATCAGCAATATTGTAGATAACGCCACCAAATACTCGAAGGAAGAAATCAACATTCAGATTTCCACCTCCGAGAATGACAGAAATGTATATATCAAGATATACGATGAGGGTATCGGCATAGCCAGAAGTGAGATGAAAACAATCTTCAACCGCTTTGAGCGTGCTGCTGAGCATGAAAGAGACGCCCGGAAGACCCGTGGCGGCTTCGGTATCGGCCTGAACTACGTGCTGCAGGTAATCAATGCCCATGGCGGCAAAGTAAGCGTAAAGAGCGAAAAAGGCAAATGGTCGGAGTTCACCATATCGCTGCCGAAATAATCAGCTTGCACAGCCATATTAATAACAAAGCTCCCGATGCATCATGCACCGAGAGCTTTGTTTTATCTTATTTCACGATTGAAGAAACCGGATTTCTAACACCCTTCATTCCTACGAGGAATGCCTTGGCAGCACCAAATTTGAGGAACATATCCAGACGGATAGGAATATGATTCTCATCATCGGTTACATAGAAATCTACGATTCTCTTATACTTGCGATCCTCATACTCCATATAGGCAAGGCACAGGCAACGGTACTTCACACCATTATCTGCCTTGATGGTAACCTTACCAGCAAACTTTATCTGAGCTGGAGTGCGGTTCTTTCCATCAGCAATAGGGAATTTTACGGTATAACCCTTCTTCCAGTTGGCAGGATTGAAACTGCGGGCACGCAGGAAGATGTTCATCATGTCAAAAACACAATCATCGTAGGTGGCATTCTTCCATACATGCTTACCATCATGCTGCTGACGGTGCTGTTTGAGATGACACCTACCGCCAGAATAGCTGTAGAATACCTCATCTACCGTATAGCGCTTGCCCTCGTGAGCTCCCTTACGGAAATACATAGGCGCCATATCGGTGCCGCTGTAGCAGAGCAGAGTGTCGCGAAGCACAAAGATATCATCTACACGCTTATTGCCTCTTGTAACAAGAGAACCGCGATAAGCAGGCTTACCATGACGGGTGGTTTGGACGATAGACATACTGGCATTACCAGCTTTTACCCAAACAAACTTCCAATTGTAATACAGATTGTAAGTAAGGAACTCACCCGACTTGAAGGCTGTATTACGGAAGGTACACTGGGCAGACACCGTAGTGCTGACCAGAAGTAGCAATAATGCAATCCCGAATGATTTGATCGTTTTCATAACTCTTTATAATTTAGGAATGTACTCGATGCCAAGTTTCTTGGCACGTTGCGCATTCTGGTTCTTAACTTTCTTTTCTTTATCAGGCTTCTGCTTGGTAATGGCACCAGGCTTCTGACGGGAAAGTTCACGGGCCGTAGGATCCCAACTCTCGGTTAAATCCCATTTAGCCTTGCATTCTATCACGTCTGGATAGTAATACACCTCTTCTGCCTGTTCATCCTTATCATAGCAGCCTGTATCCCACTTGCCGTTGCCGTTGCGGTCTACTATCAGACGCATGTAATACTTCTCCGGCTTGAGATAATAGAATTCGGCTACTCCATTCACTGCCTTCACTTCTTTCACCACCTGATCCTGCGCATTGAGTAGCTGAACGAGGAGCGGATGATTGTCGAAATCGTGCGTTACATTAATGAGCAGCGTGCCGTAAGTATCCTGGGAATTGACCTTGAAACCCTGTTTCACAGGTTTAGATACAAGTCCGTAGATGTCTTGGAACGCGGCAGAATCAACCTCCAGACTATATTCTATGTCCGGACGCCACTCGCCTCTCAGAATATACTTGCGGTTGCCCAGCGGCTTAAACTCCATCGGCGCCCTATACCATAGCGTATCATGCTTGGCATAGAGATGAATGCCTGCCGTATCGGCCTTGGCAAGCGGCGTATTGAAGGTGAAGATAACATTCTTGTCAGGATCGAGCTGAGAAGAGACACTCATCTGAACATCAAGCGGTTTTACAGCCATCACGCTATCATAAGGTTCACCCTTCTTCTTCAGTTTTTCCTGCTTCTTGGTCCATTTCTCCAGTTCCTTAGCCTGCGCCTTCATACGCTTTTCGTAAGGTTCCTTCGAAAGAATTTCGAGCGTATCAGTCTGGTTGCGGAGCACGCCCGTACTGTCTGTCATACGGTAAGTAAGCTCTATATTCAGCGTATCCTGGTTGACCAGCGCCGTATCCTTGAGCCAATAGGTAAGCGTATCGTTCTTCTCCGATTTTTCCAGAATAAAGGCATCTTTCTCATTAAAATTCAAGCCCTTGATCTGTGGCAGGATAGAATCACCATAACTGTAATAGAGCGAGAAGCAGTTGGCCTTCTGACGCTCTGCCTTGAGGAAGAAGCGGTCGGAAACCAGTTCGGTAAAGGCACGGAGCACTACATTATCCGGTAGGAAATGAGTATAATTAACCTGATCTATCGACTTGATATGCAAGGAATCAATCCATGTAGTATCCTGTCGTACATCCGGCTTGCTTGAGGGCACGATAATATCATGAGAAAAAGCGAGTTTTTCGCTTTTCTGGCTGAACATATAGTTGCCATCCATATCCTGCAGGGCATAGATGCGGTAAGAGCCCGGAGCCACACCTTTTATGACGAAGCGACCACGGCTGTCGGTACGGCTTACACGCAGCATAGGCTTGGTCTTGAAGGCTGAATCGGCATGATCAGCGTAAAGACCTACCAGAATACCCTTAATAGGCTCCAGATTCTCTGATTCGAGCACATATCCCGACACCTCCATCGTATCAATGACCTCGCCGGTAGAGAAACTGTAGGTATAGTTTCCCATCGGATTGCCCTCGTTATTATCGCTAATGGCATCGGAAAAGTCGATGGTATAGGTAGTATTCGGCTTGAGCGAATCTACCAGAGAAATCTGAATATGCTTGCCCGAAGCCTTGATTTCAGGCACTTCGAGCTGCGGAGGCGAAACAACCACTTTCTCGGTAGGATTATCTACCTTGATATATTCGTCGAAATAGATATTCACCTTCTTCTGCTTCACATTTACGCCCTTATCGGCTGGCGAAGCTCCAATCACCTTAGGAGGAGTTTCGTCGAACCAACCACCATCCGGCTGTCCCATCTTGGCACAGGATGCCAACATGAGGAAAGCTAAGACGTAGAAAGGCAGAAACAGTGAATTTGCCTTCAACTTGCTCTTTATGTCGTTCAATTGAATCATTCTTTATATCTTCTTAATATCGCAGCATCACTTCAACTTCAGGCGGAAGAAGCATGCAGCTTGTTTTATTTGTTCATCATGAGCATCTCATCAATGTTCTTGCGGCTGTTGCTCAAGCGTGGAATCTTATGCTGTCCACCTAACTTTCCCTTGCTCTTCAGCCATTCATTGAAGAGTCCCGGCTTGGCCTTCACTATCTCCAGATGCTGGAGGGTAACGTCGTGAAAGCGCTTGGCCTCGTAATCGCTGTTGATTTCCTGCAGCTTCTGGTCTAACAGACTGGCAAATTCATCGAGGCTGGCTGGCTCCTGAGAGAACTCTATGAGCCACTGGTGACGGCACTTGGCATTACTGTCCATATAAACCGGCGCAGCGGTATAATCAGAAACCTGAGCACCCGTCTTCTCGCAGGCATAAGCCAATCCCTTCTCGGCATTATCCATAATCAGTTCCTCGCCAAATGCATTAATAAAGTACTTGGTACGGCCGGTAATGACAAACTTATAAGGATTCTTGCTGGTAAACTGAACCGTATCGCCGATGAGATAGCGCCACAAACCACAGGAAGTTGTGATGATCATAGCGTAGTTCTTGCCTACCTCAACACCCCAGAGAGGCACAACGGTAGGATTCTCGCTGCCGAATTCGTCCATAGGGATAAACTCGTAGAATACATCATAATCTATCATAAGCGACATGGCTGGGTCTGCCGGATCATCCTGCAGCCCGAAGAATCCCTCGCTGGCATTATAAGTCTCCATATAATGCATGTTCGGTGAAGTGATGAGCTGTTCATACTGCTTGCGGTAAGGAGTAAAGGCAATACCGCCATGGAAGAATACCTCCAGATTAGGCCATACCTCTTCCAGATGCTTCTTGCCGGAAAGTTCCATGACACGCACCAACACACTAAGCATCCAGCTAGGAACACCCGAGATATTGGTTACGTTCTTATTCATCGTTTCGCGGGCAATAAGGTCGCGTTTCACTTCGAAATCGCTCAGGAGAGCGGTTGACTTCTTAGGAACACGCACCAGATTGGCAAGCGGATTGATATTTTCGATGAGGATAGCGCTCAGGTCACCCACCAGACTATCCGACACATTATAGTTAGGCGAATGGCTTCCACCTAAGATAAGGCTCTTGCCATCAAAGAGTCTGCTCTTCGGATTATTGCGCAGATAATAGGCTACGGCATCAAAGCCTCCGGCATAATGAATGCCATGCAAGCCATCATGAGAAACCGGGATAAACTTACTCTTATCGTTGGTGGTGCCAGATGACTTGGCGTACCATTTTACCAGTCCCGGCCATAGAATATCCTTTTCGCCATGACGCATACGGTCGATATCCCCCTTCAACTCCTCGTAGGTATTGACAGGAATATTCTGTGCAAATTTATCATAACTGTTGGTGGTATTTAATAAATGCTTGACACCATATTCAGTATTTTTTCCTTTATTTATAAGGTGCATAAGCACTTTATGCTGCAAATGTTCTGCATCATAGACATACTTCTCCAACTCCTTCTGCCGAGGTTTGAAGACGTTACTTACTATCGTTGTTAAACTCATATCTAGATATATATCATTTAAGTAGATGCAAAAGTAAATCAAACTTTTGATATAGAGAAAGTTTTTACTATTTTTTAATACAAAAGGGTAAGATAAAGTATACAAAAAGGAAATATACAACACAAAAGACTCCCATAAGTGGCGATATTTACCATCTTATGGGAGTCTTCTATAAAATCGTATTTCCTATCCGGAAAGAGATACAGTTTACTCATCGTTACCGAAAGCAGCCGCTTCGGCAGCGGCAATAATCTCTTCTCTTGATAATTCCTTAGGCTGAGCCGTGATGTCGCTCAAATCGAACTCATCACTCTCCTTCTTTTCATCCTTCACCTCGACCTGCACTTCAGTTTCCTGGGCAGTTTCGGCAGATTTCTCTGTGAAAACCTCCTCTTTGAAAACATTGATGTGCTTCTCCTCTACCGGTGCGTTTTTTGCATCAGCATCCTGCGAGATGATGAAATCGTCTTTCACTTCTGTGTTAGGCACGTTTTCAACAGGTTCCTCTTCCATCTTGGTGCGGTTAGCCTTAGCTGTGAACACAGCATCAATATACTGTGGTTCTTTGCGCAGTTTTTCCAAGCTAGTCTTAGAAGCCACCTGCTGGCTTTCCTTTTTGGAATAGCCCTTTCCTACTCCACCTTCAACACCTTCGAGTACAACCTGATAGGTGAAAATCGGGCTACCATTCTTGTCTTTTTGCTGGTCTAGCATAACGAAATCCAGCTTCACGCGGTTTTTCTGGCTCCATTCGATGAGTTTGCTCTTGAAGTTAACCTCCTTATAAGCCACCTTATCGATGTTTATCATTTGTGCCAGAATACGTTTCTGCATAAAATACATGCAGGCATCGTAACCACGGTCCAGATAAATGGCACCTACCAAAGCTTCGAACGCATTTCCTCCCATATAACTGTTATGAGAAGAACTGTGGCCATTAGAAAGAATCAGCTGGTTGATGCCCATTTCCTGTGCCAGTTTATTCAGCGTATCACGCTGCACTAGCTTGCTTCGGGTATTGGTAAGGAATCCCTCACGCTTGCCAGGGAAATGCTGGTACACGATATCTCCTACTACAGCATCCAAAACCGCATCACCCAAGAACTCCAACCGCTCGTTGTTCACTGGTTTTCCCTTAGAATTGCGGTGCATGATGCTCTTGTGCAACAGCGCCATCTTGTAGTAGCTGATGTCGTGAGGATAAAAACCGAGGATTGCATATAAAGACAAATAAAGCTCTTTATCCTTGCGGAAAGAGAGCTTTATCCTATCTATAAAATTATTCAGCATACTTCTTGAATACTACACAGCAGTTGTGACCGCCGAATCCGAAAGTATTACTCAATGCAGCACGAACCTCACGCTTCTGAGCTTTGTTGAAGGTAAAGTTCAAGTTGTAATCGAGCTCTGGATCATTATCACCCTCTTCGTGGTTGATAGTAGGAGGAACGATATCGTTCTTCACACTAAGAACACAAGCCATAGCCTCTACTGCACCAGCAGCACCAAGGAGGTGACCAGTCATTGACTTGGTAGAACTGATGTTGAGCTTGTAAGCTGCATCACCGAAGACAGCCTTGATAGCCTTAGCCTCTGAAATATCACCTACGTGGGTAGATGTACCGTGAACATTGATATAGTCAATGTCCTCTGGCTTCAGATTGGCATCAGCAAGTGCACGCTCCATAACGAGCTTAGCACCAAGACCCTCAGGATGAGATGCTGTGATGTGATAAGCATCGGCACTCTCGCCCTCACCTACCATCTCAGCATAAATCTTCGCACCACGAGCCTTAGCGTGCTCAAGTTCCTCGAGAATCAAGCAACCTGCACCCTCGCCCATGATAAATCCATCACGGCTTGCGCTGAACGGACGTGAAGCATGCTCTGGGTCATCATTACGTGTTGACAATGCATGCATAGCATTGAAACCACCTACGCCACAAGCGCAGATAGCAGCCTCTGCACCACCGCTAACGATGATGTTTGCCTTACCCAAACGAATCAGGTTGAAGGCATCAGCCAATGCATTGCTTGAAGAAGCACATGCAGATGTAGTAGTGTAGTTTGGTCCGTGGAATCCAAAGTGGATGGAAATCTGACCTGAAGCGATATCTGCAATCATCTTAGGGATGAAGAATGGGTTAAACTTAGGACCATTCTCCTCGTGAGTACCATAGTACTTCACCTCATCCTCGAAAGTCTTGATACCACCGATACCTACACCAAATACAACGCCAACGTTGTTCAAGTCTTCCTTCTCAAGATCGATATTAGCATCCTTTACACCCTGCATGGCAGCAATCATAGCCAACTGGGTATAACGGTCAAGCTTGCGAGCTTCCTTACGATCAATCCAATCATTGATGTTCAGGCCTTTAACCTCGCAAGCGAACTTGGTCTTGAAAAGGGTTGTATCGAAATGAGTAATAGGCGCAGCACCGCTCTTACCAGCAAGGAGGCTCTCCCAAGTTTCCTCAGGAGTATTACCAACTGGAGTCACAGCACCGAGACCTGTTACAACAACTCTCTTTAATTCCATTTAGTATAATTTAGCTGCTAAATTACTTAGCGTTCTCCTCAATGTAAGAGATAGCGTCACCTACAGTAGCAATCTTCTCAGCCTTATCGTCTGGGATAGAGATAGAGAACTCCTTCTCGAACTCCATGATCAACTCTACAGTATCCAAAGAATCTGCACCAAGATCATTTGTGAAGCTTGCCTCTGGCTTAACTTCAGCCTCATCAACACCGAGTTTATCAACGATAATTGCCTTTACTTTGCTTTCAATTTCTGACATAATTGTAACTTTTAAAATGTTTATAAATCAATTTCTAATTAAAAATCTGGGTGCAAAGGAACACTTTTTTTTTGAGATAAACAAATATTTTGGCAAAAAAAGTGCATTATTGTGCACAAACACCCCCTAATTGTGCATATTTTTGGCATTTTTTTCCTTTTTTGTTGGTCGTTTCAGATTATTTTGTTACTTTTGTACGGTATTAATTAAACATTTAAATCCATTATGACATTTACAGAAAAAGCCAATAAGATATTTAATCAGGCGATAGCCGATTATCATATCAAAGACAACATTGATACACCAATCAATAATCCATATCAGGAAGGTAGCATCGAGAACTGCCTTTATCTGAAGTGCTGGATTGACACAGTACAGTGGCATTTCGAGGATATTATCCGTGATCCTCAGATAGACCCGGCTGAAGCACTCGTATTGAAGCGCAGAATCGACAAGAGCAACCAGGACAGAACAGACCTCGTTGAGCAAATCGATACTTACTTCCGCGAAACATACAAAGACGTGAAGGTTCAGGATGATGCACGCATCAACACTGAGAGTCCTGCATGGGCTGTTGACCGCTTGAGTATTCTTGCCCTCAAGATTTATCACATGAAGGAGCAGGTGGAACGCCCGGAAGCTTCGGCTGAGCACAAAGCGAAATGCCAAGCCAAACTGGATGTACTCCTGGAACAGCAGGTAGACCTTTCTACAGCTATCGACCAACTCTTGGAAGATATCGAGGCTGGACGCAAATACATGAAGGTTTACCGACAGATGAAGATGTACAACGATCCTTCAACCAATCCTGTACTCTACAAGAAATAAAAAAACAGAATAGGAGAGCGCATACACCTTATTATATAATAAGAGGTATGGCTCTCTTTTTTCACCTTATATTATATATAGAAGAAAAAAACGATGAAAACTGAGCATATCCTGGTAATTAGATTTTCAGCCATGGGCGATGTAGCCATGACCGTACCTGTAATTCAATCTTTGGCCAAACAATACCCGAAAGTTAGAATTACTGTGCTCAGTCGTCCCTTTGCCCGTCCTTTCTTTGAAGACTTGGCTCCTAACGTTGGCTTTATGGAAGCTGATATCAAGGAGGAATACAAAGGGGTGAAAGGACTCAACGCACTCTATCGCCGATTGATAGCCAAACAGTTTACAGCAATTGCCGATTTACATAGCGTGCTGCGTTCCGATTATCTGCGTATGCGCTTCAACCTGGATAACTTCAAGGTTGCACATATTGACAAACATCGCAAGGGAAAACGCAAGCTGGTAGCTTCTAATGGTAAAAAACTTGTGCAGCAACCTACATCGTTCCAAAACTATGCTGATGTTTTTGCACAACTTGGATATCCTATCCACATGGATTTCACATCTATCTATGGGGATGGAAAACAAGGAGATTTAAGTATCTTACCACAGGAGGTATTCGGAGTAGGAGAGAATGCTATCTCACTAGAAGACAAGCACATAACAGAGCCGTGGATTGGTATTGCTCCCTTCGCTGCACACGAGGGAAAAATATATCCGATACAACTGATGGAAAAAGTTATCCAGCGACTTATCCACAATCATCCACACGCTCATATCTTCCTTTTCGGTGGAGGCAAAGACGAAACACCAGTGATGAACGACTGGGCTGAGAAGTATCCACAACTCATTAACGCTTCTTCTCATCTTAACGGATTGAAACAGGAACTCATCCTGATTAGTCATCTGCACGTTATGGTGAGCATGGATAGTGCCAATATGCACTTGGCATCGCTTGTAAACACTCCTGTAGTAAGCATCTGGGGAGCTACCCATCCATACGCAGGTTTCATGGGCTGGCATCAGGATCCTGCCAATGCCGTACAGCTTGACTTACCTTGCCGCCCTTGCAGTATCTATGGTAACAAGCCTTGCGCTAGGGGAGACTTCGCATGTATGAAAAATATCTCTCCTGAACTGGTAACAGAAAAAATTGATTCTGTTTTGAACAAAAGATAGGGAATCAGAACTTCTATATATAATAATATATCAGAAACCTATATATAAATAGGTATAGAATAGAAAGAAACAGATGGAAATCCTATAACCAAAAACTACCATATAAATAACTCAGACCAGAGAGCAGAATATCCTGATGGATTTCTGCTCTTTTTTGTTTTCCACAAAAGCGTGGATAAGTGTACGGAAAACCCCAATAATAACTTTTTAATAAGTTTGTAAATATCCACACA
>OGGK01000471.1_pt1 | contig 38287 bp, 33 predicted proteins | sample 1571171 | NCBI WGS metagenome assembly OGGK01 (sample SAMEA2581958, study PRJEB24529) | metagenome | biome: Human gut stool | place: China | collected 2011 | reverse complement strand
TTACCGACAGCATAGACTGGTCAGACGCATTCAGAGCCGCTCCTGCAAGCCATTTGGCTTTGTGTTCGCTTGGGAGCTTGTCCATAAGCTTTGTAAAATACATCTTAGGCTTTGCTTTCGGCGCAGGCTGATACTTTGCCAAAAGGTCTTGTATTAGCTTGAAAACCGAAACAATATGCCTTTCGTTTTTGTCGCCAAACTCCGCTAAAAGCAGGATAACCGAGGCAAGCAAGCCCTCCGCTGCGTCATAGAAAAATGCGTTCTGACCATAGTTTGAGCTGTCACCTCCGCCGATATTTATAATAGTTTTTGCTGCGATTTTTGCGTACTTTTCAGCCTTTGCCTTTGCTGAAAGGTCGGTTTTATCAGACAGATAAATATCCATATACTTGTTGACAAGATGCAGAATATTGTTCTCGTCCGAGCGTGTGGGATTTCTCAGATCAAGCACAGAAACATTGTAGCCGTAATACTTTTTGGCGATAGTTCCGTAATTTCTCGCCACATCTCCCTTTGTGTCTGTCGACAAAAAACTCATTCCACTTGCACAAGCCAGTTCTAAATTTGGATACAAGAAGTAAGCGGTTTTTCCCACACCAGCTGCGCCGATCATAAGAGTATGCACATCACCGTCATCCACAAGAGCAACAGCCTTTTTGCCCGAACCTCTGCACCCAATCACCGTACCTTGAATAGCAGGAAGATTTTCACCTTTACGCCATTTCTCAGGCTCAAATGGCAGAGGGATAAAAGTCTGCTTTATCTCCGATTTAGTCGCCCACCTCGCAGTTCCATGCTGACCGTCACCGATCTTTTTAGCCTTTATTCCGTTAAGTGACTTATTGTCAAGTAAATTTACCAATACTGCAAAAACAACAAAAATCACAACCAAAATTCCAATTAAAATCATTTGTTTTTCACTCAAAATTTCACTTCCAATCACCATAAAATACTCTTTCTTCTGTATTTAAATAACATAGTTAGTTTGTTATCTTCAAGGTATTGCGCTGTGAGGCGGAGGGTATCGCATTACCCGAACTCCATACACGGTTCGGGTTCAGAAATGATATCTATATCCTCGCACTGCTCCTGAATCGGTACACTTAAAGCTTCCTCAACCGACAATCTGACAGCATTATCCGCAAGCTGATACAGCATTTTCGCAGTCAGTACCGACTGTTCACGAGTACAGGCAGTCCGCTTAAGATCACGCAAAACCTCCTGCATACATTCCTGCAAAGCCCTTTGTTTCTGTGCCTTTTTGCCCTTGTCGGTGTAAGGCTTGTACTCATCTTTCAGCTTGAATTTTAACTTTTCAAACATCAGATTTTCGTCCTTTGGTGCAATAAAAAAAGCAGAGCTTGCAAGTGCATACTCAGCCAAATATTTGTATTGTCTGTTTTTAAACGTTGCATAGATCTGCGAGGTCAGCTTATCAGGACGGCATTTCAGATACACAAGTTCGCTAACTTCTTTCAGATATTCTTCCTTTCGCTTATGAGGAACAGCAGGCAAAAATTTCGCTCCGTTTTTTGCCTTTAAATCTTCATTCCAATCTTTAAATTTGGGAGCAAATCGCCGTACATTTTCATAGCCGTTTTCTCTCAAAATATCCCGAAGTCTGTCAACAGCCTCGATTCCGCCCTCATCGTTATCAACGCAGAGAATGACTTCTGACAGGTTAGAATGGTTCTTTAACGCTGTTAAAACGGCATTTTCATACACACCGTTCATTGCAATGTAGCTGTTTTTCTGCCATTCCTGCGGATAGAGTGTAAGAAAACTCATCATATCAATGGGAGCCTCAAACACGAACAGCTTTTCCGACTTGCCAAAGTGGGAAAAGCTGTAACGGGTATCTGAACCCTCGCAGGTAATGCGGAAAGTTTTCCCGAAAGAATTGGTTGAACGCTTGCTTGCCTGTCTTGGAACTCCGTTTTCATCAAGCCCTACAAACACTGCATTGTGATGTTCCTTATCCTCATAAAGCGTGTGATTTCTCGCAAAAAAACTGATAATTTCGGGATTAATGAACCGCTGTTTTATGAGATATGCAAACACCCTGTGCATATTTTCATTGGATTTGGGAAGCTTGAATTCTTTCGTTTTTTCTTCATGCACAACTGCTTTTGGAGGAGCGTGAGAGAGGGAAGTTACCGTCTGTCCCAACAGTTCCTGCACAGCTGTCTGAAAGTCCATATCATAGAATTCCTGCATAAATTTTATTGCTCCGCCGCCAACCTGATTTTTGTGGTCAAACCACCTTGAACCCGACATTGTGATGCTATCATGCTTGCCCGAACCGTCGTAGTAAATGAGTTTATGCTCTCTGCCGACACGTTCCAGTTTTTCGCCCCGCATACGCAAAAACTCCGCTAAATCTACGGAGTTTGCCATTACTTTTTGTTCTTCTGTAAATGGGATATATGGCATAACTACACCAACCTTTAATACTTGACATTTTCCGCAAGCTTACCCATAAGCTGCGAAAAGCTCTGCCTTTCCATCATATCCGTACCAAGATATGCTCCTGATACTACTGTCAGCTTGTTCTCAGAAAGCACAGCATAGGTTTCCGTGTACCCAAACTGCGTCGCCATACCATCGGTTTTCTGAACGGAACTGTAACGCTGATATTTACCATTTGAATATACATTTGTTGTCATACGATAATTTGACACAAAATCGTCCTCAGTGACACCGTTCATCTGTGCGGAGGTCTGACCGAAATAGTAATCCCCGAAGTTTTCGAGGATATATTTCATATCGTAATCAAGCTGTGACTGTGACAGATCAACGCAGAGAACATTAATTATTCCGCCGCCGTTTTTGCCTTTCAAAGTAACCTTATTCACTCCATTGAAATTATCGGTTTCGTTCTCAAAGGCACAGTCTTTCATCGACTCAGTAACCAATTCGCTTGTATCTTCAAAGCTGATATTTGAATCGAAAAACTCTGCGATAAAGGTATCGGATTGTATTTTTTCTGAATCAACTTTGCTGTCAGAGTCCGAAGATGAAGATAAGTCCGTCAAGCTTTGCACATTGGTTTCGGCTGTTGTAACTGCCGTTGTCGTTTGTGCTGTTGGCGGAGAAATCGTTCCGCAGGCGGTCATTATCATTGCAATTGCCGCTGAAAACATAGCTGAATATATTTTTTTCATACACAAATTCTCCTTTTTAAACGATTGACCAGATATACAACGGAGCCGTCAGAGTAAAGATCAAACAGCCGAACAGAATAGCCGCCGGAGTCCATTCTATCTGACCGTGCTTGCGGTAATCCATGTAAAGCATACCTATCTTGACAAACAACAAAACCGCCAATATTACGTCAATCACAGGAAACACAACGTTGTTTACAACCGAAACCACCTGCGATCTTGCGGTACTCCAAGTGCTTTGCACAGCTCCCGCAACATCGCCTGAAGCATAAGCAGTTAGCGACATCATAGCTGCAAAGCACACCGAACTTGCTGCTGCGATCAGTTTCTTTTTAGATCTCATTTCACATCATCCTTTCTCTGTTCCTTATCGTTCCTCTTGCATATGACCATACCGAAAGCCATAATAACCGCTGCGGCTACTAGATAAAGCTCAGCACTATTGTCTGCGGATACACCTGTATTAGGAGTATCTATTGTGACTGTAGGAGGAATTTCAAGATCAGGCGTATGCTCATCGTACATAACGACCTCCGTTACACTTCCGTCAGTATTCACAGTAAACTTTATCTCGCTTGCAATCTCATAACCGTCGGGAGCGATCGTTTCACGGAGCGTGTACTCCTTGCCTGCAATCAGCTTGCCCTCGATAAAGTGAGCCTCGTCTGTTGATACCCATTCCGTGGCAACATTTCCGTCCTCGTCAATAATCTGAAGCGTTGCGCCGGGGAGCTCCTCACCTGTAGTAATATCCTGCTTGGAAATTCTGACTTTTGTAGATTTATTCACAGCTTTAATTTCTATGACTTCGCCGTCCTCAGAAATTGTCACAGGGTAGCTTTCATCGCTGAGAATATATCCTGTGGGAGCTTCGATTTCCCTGACGATATACTCGCCGTATGGGATCTTGTCAAATTCAAAGTGTCCGTTTTCATCGGAAACAGCGGTCATATATGCGTTGTCAGCAGTAAACTCAGCAGTATCAACAGCAAACAGTCCGAACAAAGCATTTTCAAGAGATTTCTCGTTTTCATCAACCTTTTTACCGCTGATTTTTCCACGTTTTAAAGCATTCTTAAACTCGCCGCAATCAACAGTAACAGTAGTTACTTCCTGTCCCATATACTCGAAGTTTACAAGGTACTTTTTACCGTTCAGAACATAATGCTCATCGGTTGCAATTTCCTGAACGTAATACTTGCCGAAAGGCAGAGCAGTATCAAACTTTGCGGACATATTTTCAGCAAGACTTATTTCAGAAATCAGTCCGTCAGCAGGAATTACCGAGCCGTCAGCGGCGGTAATATTCTCGGCTGCGAACAGTCCGAAACGAACTCTGGTATATTCATCGGAGTTACCGATGTTAAATAACTCGTCCTTTTCCATGACCTTAGAAAGTGAAATTTCTACACCCTGATAATCGTTGACAAATGACGTATTTACGGTATCACGAACAGCAATTTCCTGTCCTGCATAGGTCAGTTCAACAAACTGAGATTCTGCGTTAAGAGCATAGCCGTCAGGGGCAGTAATTTCTCTGACTTCATACTTGCCAAGATACAAAAGGTCTGTTTCTGCATATCCGTTTTCATCGGTCGTGATCTCAGCTACAACATCGCCGGCATTTGCTCTGATCGTGCCGTCAAGCGTCACAATATCTTCTACTGCGATAATCTGAAATACTGCACCGGACAGATTTCCGCTTGCAAAAACGGGAGTGTAAGTTGTCGGATTTACAATAGTTTCGCAGTTTTCGTCCGTGTAAGCAGATGATGCTGTAGCGACCGTTGTAAAAATATCACCTGTTTTCTGAACAGAAATTCTGCCCTTCTGTGCGGTATTTGTTTTCTCCACAACTACGGTTTCCACTGAACCGTCAATTGTAAATGGAACAGGATTTTTATCAAGCACATATCCCTCTGCCGACTGCACTTCGTGAAGCTCGTAATCGCCGTAAGCAAGCTCCTGCGGCAGCATCAGCGAGCCGCTTTCGTCTGTGTAGAATGTGTCAAGGATCATCTCAGACGGATAGTTAATTTTCTGCGAAACATATTCGGAATTTGCACAGTCCCAAACCTTGAAGCCTATGCCCGAAACGGGAATTATATTGCCTGTTTCTGCGTCCTTCTTTACGATTTTTACAAAGGATTTTTTCACTGCGTCATTGATAAGATAGAAATATTCTTTTTCGTTTTCGCTGATAATCACTTCAAAATCATCGATCCATTCGGTATTTTCCCAACCCTTTGTCTGATGCACAATATACGTGCCGTAGGGGAGCTTTTTTGTCGCAGCATAGCCGTTTTCATCGCATACGAGATAGTCTTTTTCGCTGTCTTTTGCAGCTTCATAAGAGCCTGATGACTTGAGATAAACCTCAAATTCCGCACCGACTTCGGGAGTTTCGATCTGCGTTGTTCCGTCATCGGAATGCTTGATGATTGAAATATTGCCCTTGATAATATCCTCGGTCACTGTCATGGAAATGGGGTTATGCTCAATGGAATAATTCTCAGCTTCTGCACCAACCGAGTACACAGTTTTGTCAAGCAGATAGCCCTCGCTTGGTGAAATTTCCTGAACCGTGTAGTTTCCGCAGACATACTCTTTTGTCTTGAAATATCCGTTTTCATCTGTGGTGTATTCGTCTATCAAAACACTGTCTTTAAACACGCCGTAAACCGCTCCCGCAAGGCTTGCATCGCCTTGTTTTTCAGCCTTTTCCGAGTCTTTTTTTGTAACTTCCAAAGTGAATTTTTTAAGCACATTTTCAAACGTTACAGAGGTAGTTTCATCAGCTGTCAAAGTAACCGTCTGACTGGCAGGAACAACATACTTTATGGGAACGTTTTTTTCAGAAATCGTGTAAACAATTTTCTGATTGTTACTGTCGTATACGGGGATATCGGAAAGAATTGCAACACCGTCAGAACCGGTTTTTATGCTGTAAGTCTTGCCGTTACCTGTGACAGTAAATTCTCTGCCTCCGTTCTGATTATCCTCAGACTGCTTGTTGATCTTAATAGAACCTGTTTTGAGTTCGTTGTTGAACTTTACATTGACAGTCAGATCAACGTCGCCGTCGGTAAGCTTGACATTCTTCGCCTTGGGAGTTTCATATCTCGTATCTACGTTGATTTCGGAAACAGTGTAAGTGATAGCCTTGCCTGTGGACATATCATAAACTTTCAGATCGTCAAAGGTCGCAATGCCTTTTGCATTTGTTTTTGCAGTTTCAGAAAGAGATTTTCCATTGTATGAATAGGTGATTTTAAACTTTCTGCCGCTGATTATGCCATCCTCTGCTGACTTATTGATTTTGATTTTCCCGTCTGGAAATCCTCCTTAACCTTGTTCACGCCCGCCTTGATTTTGTACACGGTTTTGTCCAGTGCGTAACCCGTAGGAGCCTTGATTTCCTTTGCGTAATAAGTCTTGTTTGGCAGCTTTACAGAGCCTTTTCCATTGCTGCCGATTTTGATTTCAGCAACCTTGTTTTTGCAGGATTTATCGCTGTAGATTCCATATACCGCTGTAGAATTGTCAACGCTTGATTTTCCCACAAGATCACCATTTGTATTATACTTATCTATCTCAAAAGTCACGTCGGTCTTTGTGATCCTGAACGCCGACATATTCATAGCAGTTGCAGTTTTACCGTCGGTCTTGTTGTTGATCACAACACCCTCCGAACCGTTGGACTCTATTCTCCAATGCCTGCCGCCTGCGCCTTTTCCGTCGCCGACTGTTTTGGAATTGATAAGGCTGTCCGAAACGCCGATAGATTTCAGGTAAGATACTACATCTGAACGGCTGTTAAATTCGCCCATATATATCCACGCATGATCTTCGCCATATGGATTTTGAGCCACCACTACCGAACCGGGCGTAATCGTCGAACCGTCTGTTGTCTTAATATTCTGCTTTTCAACATCGACTTTTGAAGTCACACCGTCATAAGTGATTGTGCAGTTGTCGTTTACCGACAGCCAGTGATCGGTATCAACGGGAACAGGATTATTCCATGAAAAACCCGATGTTTTGTATCCAAGCTGCGTCAGCGTATAGTACACAAGTCCCGAACAGTCGATGCCGAGATTATTTATCGTCTGCACCGACAGAGGAGTATACTGTCCCTGATTGTATGCGTACCAGTACCCCTTATTCCCAAATGTATACGGTGTTCCGAGCAAAGTTGCCGCCTTTGCGATCACCGTATCGGAAGACGGAAACGCAGAGTTTTCGGTCGAAGTACTTGCGGCATTTGCTGTTATCGCTCCGCTCACAGATGAACCGAGCATAGAAAAAGCGCAGAGGCCTGCCATAAACCCTGCGCCAAGCTTCTTTAATATTTTGGATTTTTTAAACATAAAATGCATTTCTCCTTTGATTTTAAATTACAACACTTTACTTTTTATTACATCGTTATTTCCGGCTCAGGTTCATCCGCCATTTCCTCATCGGGAGTATTTTCTACCTCAATTTCCGTAGCCTGCATTTGCTCCAATACGATAATGGGAGTTTCAAACATTTCGGAATATTTCTTGATCTGATCATCGGTAAGTGAACAGCTGTCCCATTCGCCGTATTCGTTCATATAATTTCCTGAAACAAAGAAAGTTCCATGTACAAGAACATTTCCCACAATACGATTAGGCTGTGAACCATTAAGCAGGAATTCATCGTTGCACCAAGCAATCGCAGTTTCTTTCGGCTCAAAATATATAGGTTCGATACACCCTCCGACTATTGCCTGCATATCGTGAATATCATCGCCGATTTCCTTTTCATACGGCGCTTTTTCAGGCTCAATAACAAGTATTTTCATTTACAAAACCTCCTCATCTTCATTGCAATAATCCCACAGTGGACACTCGTTACAGTCATCATACATTGAACATGTTCGCTCTATTTCTTCCTCCGAGATACCGCAGTCACGGCGTTCTGTTTCAGGAGCATTGCGCCATATCGTAAGCGTCACTCCGCTATCATCGCACTCCGTTTCCACGCTTACGGGATTTTCGTTTTCATCAAAAAGCCCCGAAAATACGGTAGTTCCGTTGGTTGTGAGTACCTGTGCAAAAATAATCTTTCTCATAAAATTATACCTCCAAATTGTCTGTTTCATCGTCAAACAGCGAAAGCTGGCGAACCGCCTGTAATCTCTCGCTTGTATCGTAATTGGATATGAGCAGCTCCGCATACTGACAGCCGCCGTCGTATCTCTGCGCCAGATTATTCAGTCTGCTGATCTCCTCAATGTGAATATTAGGCTTATCCCATATCTCACGGATTTCTGGACAGTCATTGTAGGAAACAAGAAACTTGCCCTTGATATCCATTAGCGAATCCCTGAGCCTAATATGATCCTTGGTTTTAAAACCAACGTCTTTGTAATAGCTTTCGGTTGCAAAGTACGGCGGATCGCAGTAAAAAAAGCTGACGGGGCGGTCGTACTGCCGTATCAGTTTTTCAAAGTCCTTGTTTTCGATTATGACCTTCTGCAATCTTCTTGCCGCCAAGTCGATCATCGGAAAGTCCGACCATATTGAATGCGGCTGACTTGCAAAGCTGTCAAGTCCACTTGCGTAGCTGTAACGGATAAGCTGATAAAACTTCGCCGCCCTGTCAACATCACGAAATCTGCTGAACAGACCTCGCTTATGAAGACTAGCAATCCAGTCGAAATCTTCACGAGAATCGAGGACATAACGAAGCTTGTACTTCAGCTTATTCGGGTTATCCCTGACACAGCGATAAAGATTTGCAAGATTTCCGTTAAAATCGTTGTATACCTCAAAATCCATACCGGGCGGTTTATGGAATAAAACCCAGCCTGCACCTCCGAAAACCTCGATATATCGTTCATAGTAAGGCGGAAATCTTGCAAGCACGGCGTCCCTGAGAGCCTTTTTCCCTCCTACCCATGACATAAAACTGTTCATTTTCTTCCTTTCTGCCGTTAAAACCAACAGCAGAAAAGTCGCTTTGCAAGCACCAGATTTTTATCTGCTGTTGGCAAAACGACCTTGTCCTAGCGCGGACGGCGCAATTTACGCTCAAATTTGATATGAACTATACTGCCTGCCCGCTGATTTTCATTTGTTGTATTTTCAGCCCTTGATTATTGGATCGACGTAGCTGAATATGATTCGTTTCTGTTCAAGGTAGCCGTTGGCTTTATTGACCTCGTTACACAGCTCCTTGTACTGCCGTTCCGAAAGTACGGGCTTTGTGGCTCTCAGCATTGCTGGAATACTGCCGAGGCAGAACTTGAAGTCAACTTTAGCTTTAATTCTGTTTGTGTGCATCACTTACCTCCTTGTCCAGACGTGCGATCTCTTTTTCCGCTGCCTTAAAAGCCACAGCAAGACTGCCGACCGTCAATCCGATAACCCCTCCGATTATCATTCCTATGAATAAATACGTCATTACATCATCTCCATTCCTAAATCTTCGGTTTCTTCCTTAGGACTGCAATCTTCATTCTGTTTTTGTTCATTTTCTGAAACAAAACCGCCAAGTCTGTTTGGAACATAATCGGAAAGCCATGTACCGCCGAACTGCTCGTGAGTCTGCAATCTCCACATCGCAAGTTTACCGACATCAAGCTGAACGTCATCAAACGGAAACAGCAGACAAGTCAGATTTTCATTTTTAAAAGTATATGCTTTTTCAAATCGACTTTCGTTCTGCAATATTCCGCTTTCCGTCAGCATATCGTTTATGCCGTCAACCCATTCTTTAAGGTCGCCGCCGCAGCCTTGCAGGATAAGAGCCTCGCTGTTATTCATTTTTCTCAGATCGTGTAAAGTAACGCTTATTATCTCCATTATTGCAAAACCTCCTTCCCATAATATTTCTTCAGCAAATTTATGACGAACTGCTGCCCCCTGCCCGTAACAAACGTCTGCTGATAAGTCTTTGTCATAGTCGCAGTTTCAAACACAGACTCCTTGACCGAAAAATATCCTCGGTCGATAAACGCCTGATAGGGGAGATTATTCGCCATAAGAACGCCTTTTCCTTTGAGCCAGCCGTAAAGCTTGTTCCTGCCGACAGGGATATTTTCGGCTCTTGCAAGCTTTGCCATAGCGTTCATGTCGATAAGATTATCGGTGTTTGACACCTGATTTGCAAACTCCACCAGAGGTTCGTCGTGGCGGATACGCTCGTTGAGCTGATTTATCGCCATCATCTGCAGACGGAAAAGATTCTGATACGGCTCGTCGAGGAATGGGAGATAGTTATCGATAAACATATCTTCGTTAGCTACGTAGCCGCCTGTTTGATTGATTTGAGGCAGGATCTTATCAAATATCCACGACTCAAATTCCGCAGCTCTTGGCAGTTTGCTGTGTGCGACAAGTCTGTAAACATCGCCCTCAGGAATAAAAATCATCTTAATGGTCTTGCTTGGGGACTGCGGATGAGGTAGGTCGTGTTTCACGCCCCACCTGCAATGCCGCCTTATTGCGTCCTTTGTGTTGCTGTAGCCCAATGCAGAAGCCACATCCTTGCCGCAGAACATGATTCTGCCGTTATCTTCCTTTAAAATTCTGAGCGAACCAAATTCCTCATTTTCAAATATCTTTATCATATTATTCATTTGCATTCTCCTTGTCAATTTCTAAAATAAACCTTGCAAGAGCCTCAATAACATTCGTAGTAACGGCATTTCCTGCCTGCTTGTAAAGCTGTGCGTCGGACATTCCGGTTGCCGCCACCTTGTTGAACTGCTCGTCTGTAAACCCCTGCAAACGCCAGCATTCCAAAGGCATGAGCCTGCGGATATATCCGCAGTAGATCACCCCGTGTTTATCGGTGACAGTTATCGTAAGCATCGGTTCGTTTGGGAGTTTAAATCTTCGCCCTTGCTGACGAACTTTCTCCTTTTCGGGAGTAAGCACCGCAATCGGATCGCTAATCACGATCACCCCCGACTTTTCTCCTTTATGGTGACCTATACCGCTGTCCTGCCTTGACGTTATGCACCTTGCAAGCTCTGTAACTTTCGATTCGGGATTCATATCGATACACATAGCGTAATATCCCTGATTACAGCTTGTTGTCAGCGTGTGTGCTACATCGTGACCTACACGTCCTCGTCTTGAATTAATGTTAGGGTAGGCGAGATCAATACTGTCGCCGGGCAATGCTAACTGATAGCCCGACTTGGTTTTGACCTTGATCGGAAGTCCTATGATCTCGTAAAGTCCTGTCTTTCCTCCGAAGCCTCCTGCCGTTCCCGTAAGCGTTATGCTCAGTCCGTCGGCTGAGTACACTCTGCAGCCCTCTCGTCCGGGTATGCGTTGTACAAGAGTTTTTGGATTTGCGTCCGTGAAAGACAATACTTTTCCGGCGCATTTTTCTCTAAGAAATCCGATAATGAACACTCTTTTTCGGGATTGGGCGACATGAAAATTTGCGCTGTTAAGCACCTGCCATGCGACATCGTACCCCAATTCGTCCAGCGAACCAAGGATGGTCGCAAACGTCCTGCCTGAGTCATGCGATAACAATCCGGGTACGTTCTCAAGCAGCAGATATTTAGGTTTTTTAACGGCAGCGATTCTGGCAATTTCAAAGAACAGAGTTCCTCTTGCGTCGTCAAATCCGCCCCTTTTTCCAGCGATTGAAAAGCTTTGGCAAGGGAAGCCTCCGCATATAAGGTCGAAATCGGGTAACTCGTTTGGGTTGATTTTTCTTGCGTCATCGTAATACACCTCGCCTTCCGTATCGTACATTGTTTCGTATGCTTTTTTAGCATATCGGTCAATCTCGCAGTACCCGACGCACTCAAAGCCTCCTGCTTTTTCAAGTCCTGAGCGGAATCCGCCGATGCCTGCAAAGATATCGAAATACTTTATCATTTATCACCGATCCTTTCTTGTTTGTGTAATAAAAAAACGGCTAAGTCTTTTTCAAAACTTAACCGTTACATTGACATTTCCATTTCTTCGGATTCTTCAAAACCCTCAGTTTCTGTGATTTCTTCAGATTTTTCCTGCTCATCCGCCATAGCCTGTTCCTGTTCGATTTTATGAAACTTATCCACATCGGGGATAACGCCAAGCGTTCTTCCGTTATCAAATTTACAATGCAGAGTTCCTGCATCGTCCACAAATTGAACTATGCCTTTAGTACCTGGTGGAATCGGACGGGGATCGTTATCCATACTGTCAAGGCATATCCGAGTTCCTTCGGGATATCTCTGCCTGAGCATTTCTACCTTCTTTTCGTTGTAAATCATATAACACCTCACATCGTCATTCCCATATCGGGTTCTTCGGTCATGTCCTCGGTCTGACTGCTGTTCATTTTTTGCTTGATCACCTCCAGTCGTTTTAGATTCCCTTTTTATAGTATATTTGTTATCAAGCCTCCTTTGAAATAAAAAAAGACCGCTTTGTCGTTTATCACATTTCGTGATATTTGACAAAACAGCCTTCTAAACTTTGTGAATGTTTTTTCATAAAAAAAAGCAAGCCGGGAGCGAAATCTGCTCAAAGCTTGCCGTTTTATTTGACAATATTCATTTGTCGAGGGTTCAAATCCTTCCGGTCGGTGAAAATCATGAAAAAGCATCCATGGTTTTACACTAAAAATTTTCGACTGAAAAGCATGAAAAAAGCCCGTAAAATCGGGGCTGCAATAAGGAACGTAAAAAACCGATTGAGAAAGAAGAAGTTATCAGCAATAGGTTTAGTTATGTTAATTAATAGTTAAAACAATCGACTGTCTAAGAAACGGTCGGTTGTTTTGCTGTTTATATTAAATTGAAGAATAAGATTGCTCTGCAAACATATGAGTTTACAGAGCAAATCAAATTAAGCAATGTTGATAGTATTCAGCAATTCACCGGAATTATTATCGAACACAAAAATGTAGTCACCGCAGGATTCAAAAGTGTACGAACCGCCTTCTTTGATCTCATCAACTGACTGCTTTTTAATAAGACTCCAATCCTCAAGCGAATATGTCAGATATTTACCTTTATAATAGGTTATTGCTTTTTGGGAGTTGGCATAAATGATTCTTTCGTGATTTTTAGTTTTCTTTTCTTCAAAATGTGATGTTTCATAATTCCATAAAATAATTCTGTCACCGTCAATTTGTTCAGATACATTATCTGTAAATCCTTTTGCGTAATGTGAATACTGTGCTATGATAATTAAATATTTATCAGATTGTTTAATCGGCTGATATGAATAATCAATATTAAAAGTTGTCCCGGATTCTACGACTTTACCATTATCTATATTTATTATATAATAGTTGTTTAATTTCCCTGATTTTAGCGGAAACAATATCAATTTATTATCATATAAAGATGCTGTCATATCAGTTTTAGATAAAAAAATCTGTTTTGCATTCTTCTTATTATATACATTGCAAAAAACTGTTTTTTCATTTTTATCAGTTATTTTCAAGTAACAATGATTGCGGTTATTGATAATTTGTATATTGGCAGAAAAAAATTTTTTTTCAACAGTTATATTATAGTCATATGGGCATTTATCTAAATCAATTATTTTCATATCATCAACACTACTATATGCTTTTATGTCATAACGCATATTAATATCGGAATAATTAAGAACATATAATATGTCATCGACGAAATACATATCGTAAATACTATGTGATATGTTATGTATTTTAATAACATTACCAAAATAGTCGAGCTGAAATATTTTTTTAGAATCAACTGAGGGAGAAAAGAATATAAATTCCTCGTCGGCTGTTACAGTAGAAGTTTTTGCAATAGAGATATTACATATTTTATCTATATTTCCTTTTGAATTTTTACAATAGATTCCATCAGAGTCAAGATAAACAATTAAATCATTAACATGACAAGCATGAGAATAATTATCTTTAACATGGATACTAATATCGCCCTGATTTGTGAATAAATGTCTTAAAATAAGTAAGCCGATAATTATAAATATTAGCGGAAACGCAATCATATTTTTTCTATATTTTTTTCTCATAATAATCCTCAAATTTCTGATTTCACAAAAGCACCTATTAATGAAATAAAACAGGCTGATTGGCAAAATGTTAATGTAAATCAGCCTGCTAAATTATCATATTGAAACGCTGAAATAAAACCTTATTTTTTCTGTATTAAATAACCCACATCAAAAATACAACCCTCTTTATTCGCGATTTCATCAATAGAATTAAAATAGGTCGTATTTCCATCATTGTGTTGTGCTTCAGTATAGTTGCTGTATCTATTAAATGTCGCTATCATACCTGAGTTATCATCTTTTATTCCAGCAACAGAATGCTGTTTTTGATATGTGACAACTTTTGCGAATGCTCCTAACTCAATTGAACTTTCGTACTTATATGAAAAATAAGCAACATTACCATTTGTAAACTCGCTATCCATTTCTTGAGCTAAAGCATTGCCAAAATCAAATGCATATTCTAAATCACCAATTTTAGGGTTCTTGTAAGTTTTATATGTTAGGTTGAGAGAGTCTAGCCAATCCGATACTTTATCCGGGTTACTACCATAAAAACCATCTTTTAAATAATCGGTTTTATTGGAAAATAATCCACCAGTAACTATATCTAAAACTAAAGCATTATATTCAAACTCTGCTGCGGTTTTGAAAAAGTTAACATTTTCACCAGCTAATGTTGCTGCATTAAAGGCTGCCATTAATTCGCATATTACTCCATGCATAGGCACATCTGCAAACATTAATCCACCATCATCTGAAAAATTTCCGTTGGATTGATTAATAACTAGCATCTTTTCGTTATAAAAATATATATTTTTATCATCGCCATATTTTTTAAGACCAATTTTGGTATTATTCGTGTAATTTTTCATGGCTCTATTGATTTTATCATTAGAAGTATAAGTCCAGCCAACATACTGCATATAAGCATCGCCAAACCTCGTCCAATCAGCAATAGCACAAGTCATAAATCTTGCATTATTTATTCTGTCTGTTGATACTGAAATTTGATTGTTTTTATAGCTTAAGTATAAAGGTTTACCTATAGTATCGTTGTTTTCATAATACAAAACTTTTGAGCGTATTACCAGACCATTCTCACCAAGCAATCCTTTAGCACCGTTATTATAAGGTAGTACTTCCCATAATTGTCCCTGCAAGTTTAAGTCATTGCCCATAAATACAGAATAACTTCCGTCATCATTCAAGTGCAGAGTTAATACCAATTCTTCATTATTCAATGCATGAATTTTATAACCTTCATCGCACCATTCAAACTTGAATTTTTGATTATTGTTTCCTGTATAATTATACATTATCAAAGACGCCCCTGGATTAGTGGAGTTGTCTTTTACATTCATATAGTATTCCGGATAAATACCTACCATTTTAGTAAGATAATATGTCTCTCCATCAAGGAAATCGTATTTATCACCTAAAATGTCAGGTTTATCCATGGGATACGGATCTTCAATATCCGAATAACCGTCACCATCTGAATCGTCATTACTTTCAGGATTAGAATTCATAATAAAATAATAACCAGCAGTTACTTCCTGCTCTTTGTGATCCATTATAATAGTCTTATAAATCGGTACAGGTTCAATTTCAACACCATCTTTTAATCCGTCTTTGTCAGTGTCAGGCAAATCATATCTAGTGTTAACTATCTGTCCGTTCTGCACTCGTATACCAGCTAATTCAAAAACATCATACAAACCATCACCGTCTGTATCTTTTGTATCAAAGAAAGTATCCAATGCAATTTGGGAATAAATATCGGCTAAATCATTAGTTGTAATGGCTTTGTAGAATTCACCATGAGTCATCTTTGCCATATGTTCAAGTGTTTTATCATCAGAACCTAAGCCAAACCCAATAGTGTAGATCGAAATATCTAAACTATCCGCTTCTTTTAAATATGAATCAGAAATATTACATCCACCATCAGACATAAATACAATCATTTTTTTTGGAGCACCTGTCTGTGTTTTTAGTAGTTGAATTGATTGATTTATCGACGCATCAAAATTATTACCTCCGGTAGAGTAGATATTATTCAACGAGTTTAACAATATGTTTTTCTGACCCACAGAAGTAAAATTACAAAGTATCTGAGGCCTGCTGTCTTCAGCCAAAATAGCTACATTATCTTTATTCCTTAGAACATTAATAAACGATTCAGCTGCCTTTTTTCTGCCTGCTTCATATGGATCGTTGTATTGCATACTACCCGAACAATCAATGACCAAAACTGTGCTTAATCCACTTGGAGCATAATCATAATAACTCGGATATAATTCAGTAGACCATGCTTTGTACCATTCTTCCCTATTAACTATCATATACTTACTGAAGTGTGTAGTCTCCACACTTACAGTAGAGTTCTCCTCATCAAGCATAGTGTCCAACTCAACAAAATTGTCATGATATGTTATACTGAAAGAACAGTCGACAAACGCCCAAAAATCTGGTAGAATAAAAGCAATAAAAACCAGAAAGGAAAATGAAAAAATGAAGTACAGTAAAGAGTTCAAAGAGGAAGCCTTGAAACTCTCAGACGAGATTGGACTGAAAAATGCTACTCAGCAGTTAGGGATACAGTATTACACACTGTCTGACTGGCGTTCAAAGCGAAATGCAGCTATCAAGAACCGGAAGTATCAAATGTCTGATGAAGAGCTGAAGAAGCGGAATCTGGAGCTTGAACGAGAAAATGCAGAACTCAGAAAAGCTAATGATATTTTAAAGGATGCACTCGGTTTTTTCGCAAAAGACCGGAAGAAGTAAAGACAAGTGAACGGCACCTGTTCGTCAACGAATTTCGCTGTAAGTACGGCGTAAAGGCGATATGCAGGTTTCTGAAGATAAGTGAATCAGGCTATTATCGCTGGCTCAGAAATCAGAACAAACCCGGTGCACGACAGCTTCTTCTGGTCAAAATACAGGGCATATTATCAGAGCATCCGGATAACAGGAATTACGGTGTCAGAAGAATGCAGACAGCATTATCGCAGCGTGGAACTCATGTAAGTCTCAGGACTGTATACAGAACTATGAGCGAAGCAGGACTTGTCCACAGGCATCGCAGACCTCACGGTATTACAAAGGCTGACACAGCAGCACAGGACAGAGAGAATCTGATAAAGAGAGATTTCAGTGCAGAGAAGCCGCTGAACAAGCTCCTGACTGATATCACCGAAGTGCAGTGTTCAGACGGAAAGCTCTATATTTCGCCTGTTCTTGATTGTTTCAACGGTGAAATAATTGCACTTGAAATGCGTGATAATATGAAGAAGGAACTTTGCATAGATACCGTCAAACAGCTTCGTGAGAAGTACGGCAGACTCGACGGAACGATCCTGCACAGCGACCGGGGCTGCCAGTATACAAGCTATGCCTTCCGTCGTTCCCTTGTATCAGCAGGGCTTGTCCAGAGCCTCAGCGGAACTGCTCATTGCTATGATAATGCTCGTATGGAAAGCTTTTTCGCTACATTGAAAAAGGAGAAGCTGTATCAGATGCCGATATACAAAATGAAGCGTGATGAAGTAAAAACCATTATCTTCAGATACATCTTCGGTTATTACAACACCCAGAGAGTCAACAGCTTTAATGAAGGCGGACTCCCACCTGTGGCTCTCAGATCTTCCAGAGAGCTTTCTCATCACGCCGCCTGATATCTGCCTATTTCAGATTTTGGGTGTTTTCTGACTGCACTTTTCTTGACAATTCCATCATTTTCTTCATCATACCATAAAAATAGCAGATTGTCAAATTCGGTATCGCCAAGTTTAGACTTGTCGATCACATAAGTAAGCGTAGCCTTATCAAACTGCGAAGTCGTTTTGATTTCAAAAGGCTCGCCCACAAGACCTACAACCTCTGAGCAGAGTATATCCTTGTTCATAATGCTCTCAACGGTTGTGGTTTTCTGGAGATTACCCGTGCCCTCCATAGATACACGAACCTCTGTAACGGCACAATCCTCGTTTTCAACCTTGTGAATAAACGTCTGTAAACGCTTTTCATCACCGTCAAGAATACTATTTTCGTTTGTATCGGGATTTGTAGGATCAGTTTCAAGATAGATTTCATCGCCGTCTTCTAAACCATCGTCATCGGTGTCTTTCTTTAGCGGATCAGTATTATAAGTATTGATTTCTTCTCCGTCATTAAGTCCGTCGCCGTCCGTATCATCATTATAAGGCTCTGTACCAAGTTCATACTCCTGAAGATTTGTTAATCCGTCTTCATCAAAATCCTCATCACCGTCTGTAATTCCGTTTTCATCTGTATCAATCAAAGTCGGGTCAGTTCCGGTAACAAACACCTCATAATAGTCATCAAGAAGATCACCATCGGTATCTACCAACGTGCTATCACTTCCAAGATACTGCTCAACGCAGTCAGGAAGCTTATCTCCATCGGTATCTTTGAGAAGCTCCCAATTATTCATATCTTCAAAGAAATCAGGTAAGCCATTGTCGTTTTCATCCTTCATATACTGCCATTCATCGACAGGTATATCCAAAGGCTCTGAAACAGTGCCAACCAATTCGCCAGCATTGCCACTATAGTTAGCGTTTACGCTTGGACAGTTGAAAGTTATTGTATCCGCAATAATGACAACATTATTGAGATTCAGATTCTGAGCCATTATCTCAACGTTGCCGAAAGGAGCATATACCAGACCATTAAGATTAACGTTCTGGCTGTCAATCACAATATCTCCATACTTTGAAAAGATGACAGAATTGTTTGTGTTTTTTACCTCGCCGTTAAGGGTAACATCTTCAAAGGCTTTAAGCGCCGTGTTGATATTTATGTTGCCTGTAAGAGTAGCATTACCCTCAACCTCCAGCGGATCATTGATGTTTATGTTTATTTCTTCAAGAGTGTAATCCTGTGAATATTCATCAATATTATTGCCTGAAAAATAGGCTGAATCGATCTTATCAAAGATATATATCATTTCTTTGCCTGCATTCTCAGTTTTCGTACCATTAACGTTCAAATTCCCATTTGAAACTATTGTGCCGTTTGTCGCTATATTTCCATTCACACAGAAATTGTTAGCATTAATGGTGATAGACCCCTCTGTATCAGAAGCGGCAAACATTGTGTAGGGATACTTTTCTGCTGCCTCCTCTGCTACTGCCGGCAAACTCGGTAAAAGAGTTGCCGCCATAGCTACACTCATTACGCCGGAAAGTATTCGTTTGAAGTTGCTTTTAAGTTTCATAACTTCTCCTCCATTTCCGCAATACGCAAATATATATTCAACTCTATATTCGAAATACTGCATATTATCAGTCCGTATTGTGATTGTTCAGTATTGGTTCTACGTCAGAAAAACCAATAATTCACATATCTTAGTTCATTGGAATCACCAAACCTCTCTGCCTAAAGCATAAACTGTAAATTAATACAAAACCTCCGCACTGTAAACAGTGACCGTTTCGTAAGATGTGCCCTTGTAGACCTTTGCAACTGTTTTAACACGGTAGGTTCCGCTGCCAATCGGCGAGAATGAGTTAGGATAACTGCAATACCAGCTGTTAAAAGTTTTGCTCCAGTCGGTTATTTTGCGCCATGACATTCCGTCTTTTACCTGCAAGGTCTGAGTTACAACGATTTTAGTTGTTGTTCCCGATATTCCGTAAACTGTGCTTTTACAAGATGCTACACCGCCGGAAATAGTCAAATTACAATTGACACTATCCGTATACAAATAACAGGGAGAAACAACACTACCATTATCAGGCGGAACAGCAGCCGACACTGTAGCTCCTCCAACTGAGCAGAAAACAAGGCAAGCCATAAAAATGGGTACAATTTTTTTCATAATATCTCCTCCTACAAAAAATGAGTGCAAGAGAAATTTTTCCTCTTACACTCTTAATGACAACAAAATATTCGGCTTTATGAGCTGTTTTTCAAAATTTATTTCAATTTTGTAGACTTGCACAATTCTAGCACATCGTCTTTGTTCATATTGCTTTTTATTTGTAAGATATACCTACCATTATCCCACATAATACAGAAATCATGGTTGGTACTTTGAATAAGATATTCCTGTCCTGATTCATCAGTGTAGTATTCAAGTTCAGAATGTTCGTTATCAAAATAACCTGAGTAACTATCATGAACGAATTGCTCGAAAAAGATATATTTATCACCATTAAAATAAGCGGCGAATATTGTTCCGCTATCTCGGTTATAATCAGATAATTCAAAACCGTCGGGCAGATTTGAGATCGCATATTCTTCTTTGATAGTTGCCGGATAATCTTTTTCAGTAGCGTTGTTTACCGAAACGGCAGTGTGATCTCCGAAAATACTCATAAAGAAATCATTAACCGCCTCACGTACCGCTTCAACGCTCAGTGAAGATGCCGACAAAATTATTATGGCAGCCACTATACACGCCGCTCGCCTTCCTCCGGTACATATCAGATTAAAATACGGTTTATTCCTTCTTCGTATAAGTTTGTCCATCTTACGTTCGAACTTTTCTGAGAACTCGGCATTAACATCAAAATTTACAGAGTCAATAAATTCATCAAGCTTAGGTTCAAAAGCCTCGCCTATAGCTCTTGATAATATTGAATAGTTATCCATTATAAATGCCCTCCTTTTCAAGCAGCTTTGCAAGACTATCCTTTGCGTGCTGAAAACGCTGTCGTGACGCCGCATTGGAAATATGCAGTGCTAACGAAATCTCACTGTACCTCATGCCAAGAGTGATTCTCAGGTAAAGAATTTCCTGATCGGTATATGAAAGCCGCTTGATACAATCAACTATATTATCGTAATTTCTGTCACAAAGCGTCTCGTCTGTTAATTCGGGAATATCTTCGCTTAAATTCATAGCTTTAATGTGTTCCTTTTCTTTTTTCAGTAAATTCAAAGACACGTTTCTAACAGTAATGACAATATAATAGTCCAATTTGTGAGATTCTAAATTTTTAATTTTTTGAAAACTTTTTGCGAGACTAAAAAAAGTCTCCGAACAAGCTTCTTCGGCTAACGTTTTATTTTTCAAAATATTAAACGCAATCGCATAAGCCTTAGACCTATTTTGATTATATAAATCCTCAAATGATTTCTTATCGTCTTCGTTATCAATTAAGGTTAAGTATATTGCAAGCATAATGCCCCCCATTTATTTTTGTTTATCATTTTCATACAGCAAAACCAAAAACTCCGCCAACGCCCGTAATTTCGCCTTAAACTCGTCAGATATTTCAACGGATTCCTATGCTGTCCTACCCTCCAAGGCATCCTTAACCGCCCGGTTACACAACCGCCACCATTTCAGCTTACTCCCGTTATGGTATTCCTTGCGAAGAATCTCTGTTGCAGAATTAACAGCCTTGTTTACAGCGTTTCTGGTGATCAGCATATAGTCCGCAATGTCGTTAACGGAGGTCTCTTCATACCCGAATGCACCATATTTTCTGCCGAGAATTTCTCTGTCCCTGGCTGATAAGTTTTCAAACAATTCCTTGAAAAGCTCAAGGCTAACTTCAATGTAAACCTTGTTATCGGGGTGCAGATCGTTAACGACAAGCCCAGGATTTTCAATGTACTCAATTCCGTTCTCTGTTTCCGCCCGTATCATCAGCGTTTCCGTTTTAAAAGAGAATGACAGACAGCTTTGAACGGTTTTCCTGTCCATGCCAAGCTCCTTGGATATATCCGAATTTGACATACCTTCATTATGCAGCTTGCGGCATCTTTGTATTTTTGAGAAATCGGAATGTGAAAGTCCTGCCGGAGAACTGAAATTTTCAATAAACTCCTGCATTGCATATCGAAGTTGGGGAGTAAGATATGTCAGTAGACTGCCCTTTCTTGCGTCATATTTTTTTGCTTTCAGCTTTTCAAAGAACGTCAAACTGCCAACCTGAACAAGGTCTTCAAAGGTATCGCTGAAACGCAAATAATTTTTGTAGTCTTTTGCGACCGCAGCAGCAACGCTCTGTATGAACCCGACATTCTGCTCGTACAGATCATATAAAGCTTGCATATTACCGTCATAATATTTCGATATCAGTTCCTCATTTGTCATTCTTAACCGCCTTTGGTCTGCCTCTCTTCGGAACGTCAAAACCGCATAATTTGTAAAGATTTTCAGACTGCATTTGCTGTTCAAATTCCTCATTGCTGAATTCGGGAGAGGTCATTGCTCTATGGTACAGTTCTTCTGCTTGTCGCAGAAGAACAGATTTTTGTTTTTCATCAATAACTTTTCTCTGATAGCTTCGCATAACCCTGTTAAGACAGCGCCGATATGACTGATATTTCGGATTATCCGCATTTTCTTCCTTAATTCTGACCGTTCTGTAAGCCATCTGATTACAGGTAAACCTCGGATTTTCAGGCGCAGCCTTGTCGCAGTATCTTGTTTTGTAGCCTTTGGTCATAAGAAAGAATCGTCCGCAATGTTCACATCTGCGTATATGATGTCCTGCCATAAGACCTTTTAGAAAATCGACCTTTAAAAAGCTCTGCAATCTATCAACATGGTAGTATTCCGCAATTACATACTCTCCGCAGCCATCGGTTATTTCTTTGGGGATCATATTCATTTCAAGAAAATCAGCGCTTGTATACGACATATATTCATTCATGATAGGATTTGCAATCATCTTGTACGCCATAGGATTTGTAAGGAAGTCGTAGTAAGCGGCGGCAAAATTTTCGGGATCAAGCTTTTTAAGATGTGACAGAAAATCGTTCACAAAGTAATACATAGTCTTATTGAAATTAAAAATATCATCGATCACAGGCTTGTAAAGACTTGCGGTCTTGTAATAAAGCTCCCAGTTTTCGGAATTCATAATTGTGCCGTCCATATCAGTAAATCCTTTGAAAAATTCGACAGCATTCTGAGTATCAAGAACCTGAAATATTTTATGTTTTTTTAAAGCCGTATCTATTTCGACCATCATGCTGTTAAGCCTGCCCCAATTCTCTTTTGAGGGCGGTATATATTCAACGGAAATATCCTTTTCAGCATTGATTTCATGGTTCATTATGTATTCCGCCGATCTATACTTATCATATATCTCTTCGAATTCGGAAGGAGAAATATTCATACACGACTCCGAAGGCTCACCCAATAAAAATTCCTGACCGTTGACCTCAATCATATTCCCTTTGACATAAAAACAAATATCGTTAAACATAATTACACCTCAAGGCTGTCGTTTTTACAGTTTCCAAATTAAGTATATCATATTTTGCCGCAATATGCAACTGAAAATGTCGTGTTGAATAAAAAAATAATGTTATGTGATTTTATTCATTTTCTGAATTTCCGCATATAATAATATCAGAGGGTAAAAAACGCACCGCAGATTTCGTTTTCTGCGGTGCGTTTTTGTTTGCAGAACCGAGGTCAGCGGCTTTGCATATTAAAAGGAGGTCGATAAAATGAAAGAATTAAAAATGTACAGCAGCGAGTATATTATGAATACTCCGATGAAACCGATCGAATATTGTGTTGACGGTTTGATCTCGCAAGGATTGTTTATTCTCGCAGGAGCACCGAAGGTCGGAAAGTCATGGTTAGCGCTTGATATGTGCTTGTCTATAGCAAAAGGAGAAAAGGTGCTTGGAAAAGAAACGTCCTGCGGTCATGTGGTATACCTTAGTTTAGAGGACAGCTTGATACGTCTGCAAAACAGGTTGTACGAACTGACAGACGATCCGTCCGATAATCTTCATTTTGCAATTATGGCGGAGTCTATTTCAAACGGTCTGCCTGAACAAATCGAATACTGCAGGAAACGGTTTGACGATTTGAAAATTGTGTTTATTGACACTTTACAAATGGTGCGTAACGAATCGGAGTCGAGCTACAGTTCAGATTACAAAGAGTTATCTGTGATGAAAGCTCTTGCCGATAAACTTGGCATAGCTATAGTTCTGGTTCATCACACACGAAAGTGTTCCGACGGCGATCCGTTCAATATGATTTCAGGCAGTACAGGTTTGAGCGGTTGCGTTGACGGAAGTATGGTTCTGATTGAAAGCAAGCGTGGAAGTCGAAAAGCTAAACTGTATTGCGTAGGTCGTGATATTGAAAATCAAGAGATCAATGTTGTGTTTGAAAGCAGCAGATGGAAAGTGTCTGATGAGATTAAAAATATCGAACCCGACTATTTCCCCTTTGCTGTTCACGACTTTATGGTAACTCAGAAAAAGTTTAAAGGCTCTGCTACTGAACTTGCTGAAAAGTTATCTGCTCTGCTGGACAAAGAAATGTTTTCAAATCGTGTCAAAAAAGATTTAATTCAACACGCTTATGAATTGCTGGATTACGGAGTAACGTTTGAATCCAAACGCAGCAACGGACAGCGAATAATTATTCTGAATTACGATATGAAAAGTGACAGCAGTGACGGCAGAAATCTTATGCCGAAGGAGTGTGAAAACGCTGACCCTGCTGTCACTTGCGGTAACAGTGAAATGCTTGAAAAGCCTTTAAATACGTTGCTTGCGATTGATGAGTACGAAGTTGAGGCAGAAAAATCCGCTGTCACTGTTTGTGATTCTGCCGACCCTGTTGATGACGTTACTGACCCTGCCGCTAATGAAGTTTATGAAATCGAGTTAATGAGCCTTGATGAAGTACTGCATATGTCTGCTAATAAAATAAGAAGTCAGCTTGCGAATAAGGGGATTGAAATTCCGCCGTTTGAAACGCAAAGAAAGGCAACGTAAGCCGATTTGCGTGGCTTGAATTTTTGTCGGGTAAGTCTAGCAGAAACAGCTTAAAAGCCGACACAGGCTATTTGTGAGCCGCTGTGGGCGATATGTGGGAGAGGTTTTAATTCTGATAATAAAAGGCGATTGTCAATCTGCACAAATACCGGATATGCAGAGGTTAAAGTAAGCATAACTAATAATTTGCAAGTTAAAGCGACGGTGTCGCACTCACAGCGGACAGCAAAGCTGACCGCAATATTTTGCCGAAATTACGGAGGTTTTCGGCTCTCGAGTAAAAGGAGTCTTAATTTGCAAAAGTATGAAACGGAGGTGTCGCAGCAAGTAAAAAATCAATAAAAATGCGGAAATATCGCCCTTTGGAGTGTGCACCAAAAGGTAATACCGCAGGAAACGGAGGTAATTATGGCAAAGAAAATAGGAATAAGCTTAGACAATGAAACTTTGGAACTTTGTGATGAGTATGCGGAGAAAACTTCGCACTCACGTTCAGAATTTATAGCCAAGGCGATAAGGGAGTATGTTTCCTCAATTGAAGTCGGCAGGCAGAAGAATATCATCGCAAAAAATCTTGCAGATGAAATCGTGAAAGGTAGCGAGGCAGGGATAACTAAAATCTCAAAAGGCTTGTTCAGATACGCAGTTGAGCTAGAAATTGTGATTATGATACTGTCGGAGCTGGCTGATATTCCTCCGAAAGTTATAGCGGAGTATCGCAAGGAGGCGGTGCGTAACGTTCGCAGGACAAGGGGTAAAGTTAACCTTGACGATTTGATTGCAAGGAACAACCGTGAATTTGCCGAACAAAATATAGCTGAAAATTCTTGCGAATATGGCGAAGGTGATGTTATCGTTAACGCCTATGAGGTTGATGATAACGAATTGTAAAATCGGTGCGTATCAAATTCGCACAAAAAATTTAAAACGAAAGGACTGAACTGATTTGTTTACACGAATTTTCTCAACATTTGTTCCGATATATATCGGAGAGCAGGAGGTATATGGACACAAATATTATAGAAAGAAACGAAAGCTGTTGCTCCGGCAGCATAACGCAAACTGAGGATAAGTATATCAAAAGTCGTTCCGAGATCATTGACGGAATTGTTTACAACATCAACTCGGTGTTTGATATGACCTCAAAATCCACAGCTGAGGACAAGCTGAAATATTTGCTGAGATCCGCCGCTGAAAAATTATCATAAATTTATAGATTATCGCTGGACTTTCAGAATCGATTGTGATATACTATCTGTAATCTCAATCGGTTTGACAGAGTCCGCATAATGGACGGAAAGAGAGGTTAATAATGTCAGACACGAATAAGATAACGGCTTTGTATTGCAGGCTCAGTCACGAGGATGAGCTTGCGGGAGAAAGCAACAGCATTTCAAATCAGAAAGATATACTTCAAAAATATGCCGATGAACATGGATTTTACAACACCGCGTTCTACATTGACGACGGGTACACGGGAGTAGATTTCGAACGTCCTGCATTCAAACGCATGATAGACGATGTGGACAACGGCAGGATCGGCACAATAATTACAAAGGATCTCTCAAGGCTTGGTCGAAATCATCTGCACGTAGGATTATACACAGAGGAATATTTTCCGCGCAGAAATGTCCGCTATATTGCGATCAATAACAATATTGATTCCGATAATCCGGATTCCTCCGCTGTCGATATGGCGGCATTCTACAACATTTTTAACGAATTCCACGTCAAGGATACAAGCAGAAAAATTAAGGCAAGCTGTGTAATAAAATCCGAAAGAGGGCAGAGAGTCGCTTCACGTCCGCCTTACGGTTACATGAAATCTCAGGAGGATCACAACAAAATTCTGCCCAATCCCGAAACAGCGCTGGTCGTAAAATATATTTTTCAACTATGCGCTGATGGCTTGGGTCCGGCTCAGATCGCGCACAGGCTTGAGGAAGAACAGATATACACTCCTGCGATGTACGAGTACAGTCAAACGGGAAATGTTATTTCTAACTTTGATACAAGCTATCCCTACCGCTGGAATCCGACCGCAGTTGCAAATATTTTGGAGGACGTCAGCTATCTCGGACACACTTGTAATTTCAGGTTCGGCAGAGCGTCATACAAAGACCATCGGAAATTAAAGCTGCCCAAAAGCGAGCACAAGCTGATTGAAAATACTCATGAGCCGATAATCGACATTAATATATGGGAGATAGTTCAGCGACTCAGGCAGAGCAAGCGTAGGTTCACAAGGAGCGGAGAGAAAAGTATTTTTGCCGGAATAGTCTTCTGTGCGGACTGCAAACAGAAGTTATATTTTCACAGACACGCAAGAGAGAAGTCTGAAAACTGGAAATTTATCTGTTCTTCGTATCGAAAAAATAGTCGGGAACAATGTACCATGCACGGTATTAAGGAAAGTCATCTCAAGGAAATCGTACTGCATGAAATACGGAATGTGACTGCGTTTGCGAGAGAACGTACAGATGATTTTGCTGAGTATATCAGTCGGGAGTCAAATACTGCTGCTAAAAAAGAGCTGTCCGAAGCTAACAAAAAACTGAAAAAGAGCGAGAAAAGGCTTGCCGAGGTCGGAATAATTTTCAGAAAGCTGTACGAAGATCACGTTCTTGGTACGATTGATGATGATCAGTTCAGAATGCTGTCGCAGGGATACACTGATGAGCAGAATCAGCTTAAAGCGGAAATATCAGACTTGAAGCATACGATGCAGGAGCTTCAATCCCAGACGGCTAACACCGCAAGATTTGCTGCGCTTGCTAAAAAGTACACAGATATTACAGAATTAACTCAGGAAATCTTACACACGTTTGTATCGCGCATCGAGGTTCACGAAAAGCTGAAAGACGATAACGGCAGTATCACGCAGGAAATCGATATTTACTTTACTCATATCGGAATTGTAAAGTAGACAAAAAGAAAACGGAGAGCATTAGTCTGAATAAATCAGATGACTCTCCGTGATACATAAGTTTAGGGTCGTTCCCTATTTGTGCCGCGATAATACGGGCTTTTAAGGGTGAGCATCCATTTAGTCTCACCAATATGGCAGGGGCAGAAGGATTCGAACCCTCGGCACGCGGTTTTGGAGACCGCTGCTCTACCAACTGAGCTATGCCCCTATACTAATGATGCCCACAATGCGTATCTTGCACTGTGGGCATCAGCGCTGGAGCTGCTAAGCAGATTTGAACTGCTGACCTCATCCTTACCAAGGATGCGCTCTACCAACTGAGCTATAGCAGCGTATGGCGACCCGAATCAGGCTCGAACTGACGACCTCTAGCGTGACAGGCTAGCGTTCTAACCAACTGAACTACCGGGCCATACCCAGCTTTGTGCGCTGCCGTGGCAGCTGCAACGTTGTTAATTATAGCGGCTGACACGCAAAATGTCAACACTTTTTTTGATATTTTTTACCGATTTTTTCAGTTTCGATAAAATACAGCGCAGTTGCGTAAAAACCTAAAGAACATTGCATTCCGGGGCAGGGCGTGGTATGATAGATTATATCAGAGCTTCGGACGGAAGAACTGCAGTTCCTCGCCGCGATGTATCCGCTGCAGACCGGCCCAGTGCCGCGTGACCATGATAACGGCATTCAGGGCCAGTACAGCACCGGCCTCGGTGCCGTATTGCAGCCAGCCCACCGGCACAGCCAGCGCGGCAATCAGCACCGCGCCTACCGGCAGATAGCCGGTCAGCATCACAGCCACGCCGCCCGCCAGACAGCACAGCACACCGGTGACGGGCAGGTACAGCATGAGCCACGCGCAGGTGACGGCCACGCCCTTGCCGCCCCGGCCCTTGTACCAAATCGGCCAGTTGTGCCCGAGCACCGCGCCAAGCCCGCCGTACAGCAAAGCGGTAAGCCCCAGCTCCGGCGCAAGCTGGTGGCAGAACCAGCAGGCCGCCGCAGTCTTGATGACGTCGCCCGCCAGAACCAGCAGCCCGGCCTTTTTACCAAGATGTGTCGCGATATTTGCCATGCCGGGGTTGCCGGTGCCAATATCCCGCGCACTGACGCCCGCCGTGCACCGCGCCACGACCTCCGCTGTCAAAAAACCGCCGAACAGATACCCCGCCAGCAGGCAGAGCCCCCGCAAAAATAGTGCCATACGCCTGCCCCTCCTTTTCCTTACAGTATGGGTGCGCCGCGCCCGATTTAACCATGTCAGAGGAAGTATATTATGGAACTGCAAGCATTGCAACAGGAATGCCTGGCCTGCCGCCGCTGCGGCCTGTGCGAGACGCGCCACAGCGTCGTCTTTGGCCAGGGTGCTGCACACGCCGAGGTCATGCTCGTAGGCGAGGGCCCCGGTGCCAACGAGGACGAGCAGGGGCTTCCTTTTGTGGGCAAGAGCGGCCAGCTGCTGGACCACTATCTGGAGGCCGTCGACTTGAGCCGTGACAAAAACGTCTATATTGCCAATATCGTCAAATGCCGCCCGCCGCAGAACCGCGACCCGCTGCCGGAAGAATCCGCCGCGTGCATGCCTTGGCTGCGCCAGCAATTTCAGCTGATCCGTCCCAAAATCGTTGTCTGTCTGGGCCGCGTGGCCGCGCAGCGGATGCTCGACCCGGGCTTCTCGATTTCCCGCGACCACGGTAAATTTTTCGACAAGCAGGGCACACTGTTCATGGCGACCTACCACCCCGCAGCGCTGCTGCGCTACCCAGACAACAAGCCTGCTGTCTTTGGCGACTTTGTGGCCCTGCGGCAGAAAATCACAGAGGTCTGCGAACATACCTATTAAAAAGATACCACCGGATGCAAGGAGGGAAGCGGCATGGAGCCTGAAGCGTTGGCACTGACGCTGCCCATACGGCGTCTGGTGGAGTTTTTATTGCGCACCGGCAGTATTGACAGCCGCTTTACCGGCTTTGACCGCGCGCTGGAGGGTGCACGCCTGCACCGCAAATTGCAGCGTGCCGCCGTAAAAGAGTACCCGGACTACCAGGCCGAGGCGGCGTTGAAACAGGACTACGCCTGTGCCCAAATCACCTACACGCTGGAGGGCCGTGCCGACGGTATTTTTACCGATACTGACGGCATGCCGACCATTGATGAGATCAAAACCACAACTCTGCCGCCCGAGCTCATCACCGGTGAGCAAAGCCCGGAGCACTGGGCGCAGGCGCAGATCTATGCGGCTATCTACGCGCGGCAGAACGGCCTGCCCGCTATGCGGGTGCGGCTGACCTACTTTCAGGTCGATGAGGAACTGGAATTTCGTTTCAGTCATGACTACACCGCCGACGCGCTGGACACTGTTGTGATCGACCTGCTGACGCAGTACGCGCCGTGGGCCAAGCGTGCCGCCGAGTGGCAGCGCATCAGCCGCGCGTCACTGGCGGTGCTGCAATTTCCGTTTCCCGGCTATCGTCCGGGCCAGCGGGCCATGATCGGCGCGGTGTACAAGATTTGCACCGAGGGCGGGCAGTTGCTCTGCCAGGCACCCACCGGCATCGGAAAGACGATGAGTGTGCTGTTCCCGGCGTTAAAGGCTGTGGGGCAGGGCGGCCCTGTCTTTTACCTGACGGCCCGCGGCACGACCCGTGCGGCAGCGGAGAACGCGCTGGCGCTGCTGCGGGCGTCCGACGCCCATCTAAAGCTGCGCAGCGTAACGCTGACCGCCAAGGACAAAATCTGTATGCAGGATCGGCGCGAGTGTACGCCCGAGGCATGCCCCTATGCCAAAGGCTACTATGATCGCGTCAGGACGGCGCTGTGGGATGCGCTGGACACCCACGCTCTGACCGCTGACGCCCTGCAGATGCTGGCTCGCAGACATAAAGTCTGTCCGTTTGAGCTGGGGCTGGATCTAAGCCTGTGGTGTGATGTAGTCATCGGGGACTACAACTACCTGTTTGACCCCGTCGTGCACTTGGAACGCTTTTTTGACACAGCGGGGGACTATCTGTTTCTGCTCGATGAGGCACATAATCTTCCGGACCGCGCCCGGGACATGCACAGTGCCGTCCTTGCCAAAAGCGCCTTCTACGACGCCAAAAAGCGGCTGGGCAAGGGCAAAAGCAGCCTGAAAAACGCGCTGACAAAGGTCAACGACATCTTCATCGAGTGGCGGCACCGCTGCGAGGAAGCGCCCGGCGACAGCCGCTTTGGCCGCACGTTCTTTGAAAAGTCCCGCGCCGATACGCTTGACCGTGCGCTGACAAGGCTCTGTGAGCCGCTGGAGATCTGGCTTGACGAGCACCGCGACCCCGACGAGACCCACGAGGCACTGCTGCAATTATACTTTGACATCCGCGCCTGGCTGCGCGTGGCGGACACGTTCGACGATCACTTTGTACTGCAAATCTCTGCCCATGGCAGTGAGGTTCGTGCCGCAATGCTCTGCCTGGACCCGAGTGACTTTCTGGCGGCGGACTTTGCCAAGGGCCGCGCGGCGGTGCTGTTCAGCGCGACGCTGGCTCCGGCAGGCTATTACAGAGATTTGTGCGGTCTGCCCGATGCCCGTGCTGTAGCGCTGCGCAGCCCGTTTGATACGGAGCATCTGGGCCTGTGGTGCGCCCGCTACGTCAGCACCCGCTACAAGGACCGCGCGGACAGCATTGCCAAGGTCGCCGACCTGCTGGCCGTGATGTCCGGGGCGAGGCCCGGGCACTATCTGGCGTTTTTCCCGAGCTACAGCTATTTACAGCAGGTGTGGGAGGATTTCACCGCCCGTTACCCGGACCAGCCGACCCTCTGTCAGGAAAGCGCCATGGACGAGGGAAAACGCGCGGAGTTTCTGGCACAGTTTCAGGAATCCGACGGCAGACCGCTGTTGGGCTTTGCGGTGCTGGGCGGCGTTTTTGGCGAGGGCGTCGATCTGACGGGGGAGAGCCTCATCGGTGCAGCCATCGTCAGCCCGGGCCTGCCGCAGGTCGGCCCGCGGCAGGAGCAGCTGCGCGATTACTTTGAGCAGACGCGCGGCTCCGGCTTTGACTATGCCTACCGCTTCCCCGGTATGAATAAGGTTTTGCAGGCGGCAGGCCGGGTCATCCGCACGCCGGAGGACCGCGGCGTTGTCCTGCTCATTGATGACCGGTTCCTGGCCCCCGACACCCGCCGCCTGATGCCGCCGCACTGGGAGCAGCTGCGGGTCGTGGAAAGCGCCGAGACGCTGGCCGGGGAGCTGGAACGGTTCTGGGGCAGAGCGGCTTCCCTTGAGGGGGAAGCAGTCAGCGGCCCCGCCCGCTGACTGATGAGGGCGGTACTTGCTTATGCCGCCCGCTTATGAGCGATTGCGCAGACTCGCACCTCAGCCGGCCCTGCGGGGCCACCGTCTCCTGAGGGGGAAGGTTTTAGACTTATTTGCCCAAAAATCGCAAAATTTGCATAATTTATCCTCTTGCATTTACAGGCGTGCGTGCTATAATACAATCCGCACGAGATTTTGCACGTATATAATAGGGTAGGAAAAATCATGACAAAAGACCTTACGAGCGGCAGTCCGCTCAAAGTTATTCTCCTGTTCAGCTTGCCGCTGGTGCTGGGCAACCTGTTCCAGCAGTTCACTGCGCTGGCGGATGCCATCATCGTGGGCCGGTTCTGCGGTGTCAGTGCGCTGGCCTCTGTCGGCGCTACCGGCTCGGTCAACTATCTGATTTTGGGTTTCGTCATCGGCGTCTGCAACGGCTTTGCGATTCCCATTGCACAGCTGTTCGGCGCGCGGGACTATAAAGATCTGCGCCGCCATGTCGCCAACGCCGCCTGGCTCTGCATGGCGGCCAGTGTGGTGCTGACCATCAGCACCGTTGCGCTGACCCGCCCGATGATGCAGCTGATGCAGACGCCGGACGACATCATTGACGGCGCGGTCATCTACATCGGCTGGATCTTTGCGGGCATCCCGTTCATCTTTCTGTACAATATGGTGGCGGCCATCATGCGCGCACTGGGCGACAGCAAGACGCCGCTTTACTTTCTGATTTTGACCAGCGCACTGAACATCGGCCTTGACCTTCTGTTTATCGTGCCGTTCCATTTCGGCGTGCTCGGCGCGGCGCTGGCAACCGACATTTCGCAGGTCATCTCCGGCGTGCTGAGCTTTATTTATCTCCGCCGCAAGTTCGACGTGCTGAAAATGGAAAAGGACGATCTGGCCTTCTCGAAAAAGGCCAGCATACGTCTGCTGGGCATCGGTGTGCCGATGGGCCTGCAGTGCAGCATCACAGCCATTGGCAGCGTCATCATGCAGTGGGCGGTCAATGTGCTGGGCAGCACCGCCGTTGCCGCCGTCACCGCAGCAGGCAAGACCCAGGGTCTGCTGACCGTTCCGATGGAGAGCGTCGGCACGGCCATGGCAACCTACGCCGGGCAAAACCTCGGTGCATCCCGGATGGATCGTGTGCGGCAGGGCGTCAACAGCGCGATGCTCATTATTTTGATTTACGGTGTGGCATCGGCTTTCGTTCTGCATTTTACCGATGTGCAGATCATGGGGCTGTTTCTGGACACTGCCAAGGAGGTTGACATTGTAGCCATGGGGCGCGAGTATCTGTTCTGGAACAGTGTGTTCTTTGTGCCGCTGGGTGCATTGATCGTCTGGCGCTACTCCATCCAGGGGCTCGGCTTCTCGTCACTCGCTATGCTGGCCGGTGTGGCCGAGATGGTCGCCCGCACGGCGGTGGCGATTGTACTGGTCCCGATTCTGGGATACTTTGGCGCGGAGCTGTCCAATCCCGCCGCATGGATCGCGGCCTGCCTGTTCCTGTACCCTGCGTACCGCTGGACCTGCCGCCAACTGGACAACCGCCTGCTGGCCGCCAGGCTCCACATTCAGGGCGACCACGCGGAGACTGTGCTGTAAATAGGATAAAAGACCGTTCCGGTGCTGGAACGGTCTTTTTCATTGTGGCTGCGCAGTAGGGGCGGGGCATGCTCCGCCCGCAGCCTTCCCAGTAGCATATGCTTGCCATACAGCCGCGGGCCGGACATGTCCGGCCCCTACAGCGCTATTTTTCCCAAAGTCTCTTGCCGTCGCCTTACAAACCGTATATAATAAGCCTATACGAAGTATATAAAGGGAAAGGAAAGACAATCATGCCGCAGAAAAAGCCGTTTATTACCCTTGCCCAGGCGAAGGAGATCGCCGCCGATATTCCCACCCCGTTCCACCTTTACGATGAAAAGGGAATCCGCGAGAACGCCCGTAGGGTCACCGCCGCGTTCAGCTGGAACAAGGGCTTCAAGGAATACTTTGCCGTCAAGGCCACGCCCAACCCCTACCTGCTGAAGATTCTTCAGGAGGAGGGCTGCGGCGTTGACTGCTCCAGCTATACTGAGCTGCTCATGAGCGAGGCCTGCGGCTTCAAGGGCAGCGACATCATGTTTTCCTCCAACGACACGCCCGCGCAGGACATGAAGAAAGCCTACGACCTCGGCGCGTACATCAATCTGGATGATCTGACCCATGTCGAATTTCTCGAGAAGGTTGCTGGTGTGCCCAAGACCGTATGCTGCCGCTACAATCCGGGCGGTGTGTTTGAATTGGGCAACGGTATCATGGACAACCCCGGCGACGCCAAGTACGGCATGAGCGAGGACCAGATGGCCGAGGCATACACAAAACTGATGGCTGCCGGTGCCGAGCAGTTCGGCATCCACTCCTTCCTGGCCAGCAACACCGTGACTGACGACTATTACCCGAAGCTGGCCGGTATCCTGTTTGAACTGGCCGTCCGCCTGCACAAGCGCACCGGCGCAAAAATCAAGTTCATCAACCTTTCGGGCGGCGTCGGCATTGCCTACCGCCCCGACCAGCGCAGCAACGACATTGCCGCCATCGGCGAGGGCGTGCGCAAGAAGTTTGAGGAGATTCTGGTGCCCGCCGGCATGGGTGATGTCGCCATCTTCACCGAGATGGGCCGCTTCATGCTGGCACCCTACGGCGCACTTGTCACCACTGTGCTGCACCAGAAGCATATTTACAAGGAGTACATCGGCGTTGACGCCTGCGCGGCCAACCTGATGCGCCCTGCCATGTACGGCTCCTACCATCACATCACGGTGCTGGGCAAGGAGGACACCCCCTGCGACCACAAGTACGACGTCACCGGCGGTCTGTGTGAGAACAATGACAAGTTCGCCATTGACCGTATGCTGCCGAAAATCGACATCGGCGACATTGTCTACATCCATGACACCGGCGCACACGGCTTCTCGATGGGCTACAACTACAACGGCAAGCTGCGCAGTGCCGAGGTCCTGCTGAAGGAGGACGGCTCCCACCAGCTCATCCGCCGCGCCGAGACGCCGGAGGACTACTTTGCAACGTTTGATTTCAGCCCCTTCTTCAAAGAATAATTCCGGGAGGACACCCCCTTGTTTGAATTCCTTTTTGTTATCGGCATCGTGCTGGCGTTTTACGGCTACTCCGCAATGAAGAACCCCAATGTCTGGGGCGACCAGGGCCGCGACGAGATCAAACCAGAAAACTGGAACGGCTATGTGGTGCACAACGGCCAGTTCATGATGTACGCCGGGTTCTTTCTGGCTGCGCTGGCCGCACTGGATGTGATTTTTGACTTTGCGGGCTGGCTGTACATCCTGATCCTGCTGGGCGGTCTGGCCATGATCTTCTATCCGCTCGCCCATTGGATGCACGAAAAAGAGGGCAAATGGTGGCCCTGGCCGAAGCATAAAAAGAAAAAGTGAAACTCTCAAAAGCCTTCCCCCTCGGGGGAAGGTGGCCCCGCAGGGCCGGATGAGGGCAAGGCGTATCTGACTACTCAAAAACGGGTCATTGCCACAAGCTTTGCCCTCATCAGTCAGTGGTCGGAGCCACTGACAGCTTCCCCCGGGGGGGAAGCCAACGCAAACAAAAATGCCTGTGCAGGCTTCAAACCTGCACAGGCATTTTTGCTGTCGTAAGATTTATTCCGCCGTATCCGCCAGCATCTCCGCCACTTCTGCCTTGGTAAACTCGCCCAGCGGCAGCACCAGCTTAGCCAGCACTTCCTGCGGCAGACCTGCCAGCGCGGCACTCTGGTCTGCCTCGGCGTCCGCAGCAGGCAGCAGGTGAGAAAGCCCCTCAACGTCCACCTCGATGCGGGCATAGTGCCCGGTGGCAATGAACGCGCAGTCCAACTCGGCAGCCTTGTCGGCCAGCAGCTGTAAAAGCCCGGCTGGTGTGACTTCGTGTTCAGCCGTGAATGTCTGCACCGCAAAGCCCTGCTGCTGCAAAATGCGCATGGCTGCGGCGGCGTCACTGCCGCTGTTCAATCCCAGCAGGACCTTATCCTGCTTTTCAAATGTGTTAAAACCGTCCATGTTTCTCTCCTAATGCCAAGGTCAGGCCTGACGCCCGCCGTATTTCTTGCTTTGCTCCACAGCCATGCGGTCACAGCGTTCGTTTTCGGGATGGCCGGCGTGGCCCTTCAGCCAGTGGTAGGTGATTTCATGCTTCTCGCTCTCGGCCAGCAGCGGGGCCCACAGATCCGGGTTCAGGGCGGGGGATTTGTCTGCTTTCTTCCAGCCGCGGGCACGCCACCCCCTGGCCCAGCCCTTTTGCAGGCTGTCAATGACGTATTTGCTGTCGCTGTACAGGTCAATGGCGCAGGGCTCCTTGAGCTGGCGCAGCGCCTCCAGCAGGGCGGTCATCTCCATGCGATTGTTGGTCGTGTTGGCCTCGCCGCCGGAAAGCTCCTTCTCGTACACCTTCTGCGCCGTGCGGAACCGCAGGATCGCGCCCCAGCCGCCCGGGCCGGGGTTGCCGCTGCAGGCACCGTCGGTATAAATTTCAATATGCTTCATGCGTTGTACTCCGTATTCTGGTCTATAATACTACTATTATAGCAAGCCGGGCTTCATAAGGCAAGATATTTGACATAGACGCCATTTCCGATTATAATAGAGTGTAATTGCATTGTGTGTTTTATCGGGCCTGGCCGCGTCTTTTCAGGCGGGCTTTCCGCGCCCATTCCATTAGGCATAGGAGCATCCGCTCTTAAAATACATAGATCGCAACCGCTTTTGAGGGATTCCGGTACCTGCAGATGGCAGGCACCAGCCCGGAAATACGACGATTCGGAGGTTTTCGATGGAAGAGTTCAAGCCAAAACGTAAAAATACCGCACAGCCTGCCCAGAACGGCCAGAGTGCGCCCCATACCCGCAAGCCGCGCACACCCAAGCCCCAGGGTGAGAACGCTGCCAACGCGCAGCACAAGCCCCGCCCCCGCCGCCCGCGCCCCGCGGCCCCGGCCACTGCCGAACAGAACGCCGCCGCGCAGAGCATCCCGGCTCCGCGTCCGCGCCGCCCGCGCCAGAATCAGAACAGCGCTGCACCCCAGAACGGTCAGGCTGCCGCACCGCGCCCCCAGGGCCAGCGCCGCGGACGCTGTCCTAAGAACCCGGAGCATCTTGAGATGACCCCGGCCATCCCGATGCACATCTGCCCGCTGGGCGGCCTCGGCGAGGTCGGCAAGAACATTACGCTGTATGAGTGCCAGGGCGACATGATCCTCATTGACTGCGGCCTTGTGTTCCCGGATGCCGATATGTTCGGTGTCGATCTGGTCATCCCGGACTTCACCTACGTGCTCGAGAACAGGGACCGCATCAAGGGCCTGTTCATCACCCACGGTCACGAGGACCACATCGGCAGTCTGCCGTACCTGCTCAAAAAATTCAATGTGCCGATCTACGCCGCCAAGCTGACGATTGGTCTTATCAAGAACAAGCTCGAGGAGCACGGCCTTGCGTCCAGCGCAATCTTCCATGAGATCCGCCCGCGCCAGAAGGTCACGCTCGGCTGCTTCACCGTTGAGCCGATCCACGTCAACCACTCCATCCCGGACTCGCTGGCCTTCGCCATCGACTGCCCGGCGGGCGTGGTCATCCACACCGGCGACTTCAAGGTCGACTACACGCCGCTGTCCGGCGACGCCGTGACCGACCTGCCCACGATTGCCGAGTATGGCCGCAAGGGTGTGCTGGCGCTGCTGGCAGATTCCACCAACGCAGAGCGCCCGGGCTTCACCGCCACTGAACAGACCGTTGCCGAAGGTGTGCGCCGCCTGTTTGTCAAGGCCGGTAAGCGCCGCATCATCGTGGCAACGTTCGCCTCCAACATCTACCGCGTGCAGCAGATCATCGACCTGGCGATTGAGTCGGGCCGCAAGGTCGCCGTCAGCGGGCGCAGCATGGTCTCCAACACCGAGATGGCCCGCGAGCTGGGCTACCTGCACGCGCCGGATAATGTGCTTATCACGATTGACGAAATCAACAAGTAGATAGAAAACAGAAACAGATAATCATTCATTAAACAAGATACCATGAGAATAAAAAAAACTTTATTGTCCGCGCTTGCCGTTACTCTGTTATTGGCAGGTTGCGGTACCAAGCAAACGACGCCTCAAAGCCTATCCCTGAAAGAGG
>OGGK01000422.1_pt1 | contig 40815 bp, 32 predicted proteins | sample 1571171 | NCBI WGS metagenome assembly OGGK01 (sample SAMEA2581958, study PRJEB24529) | metagenome | biome: Human gut stool | place: China | collected 2011 | reverse complement strand
GAGGACGTTTAGACGCAAGAAGGACGCTGAAGAGCTTAGTTGCGGATTTGAGGATAAAGAGACTATCATAGTTAACGCAATGCTCAATAAATACAAGGATGAAGAGTTGAGTAATATTGCTGCCATGGCTTCGGAGTACCAAAAAACATCATCAGCCTTAAATTCGATTAGCAGGGAGTACAATGAGACCGCTAACGAATTTAACAACGCAAACAAAGCGATAAAAGGGTTTGTTGCGGTGGCTAGCTTGGAGGGATATAAGGTATATACCGGTGAAACAGGGGATAAAAAGCCTATAAGGGGAAAGAGTGAATCTACAGATTTTCGAATGGCTTCATTCAACGCGGAGAACTGGGCGAATGAAGAGGCCAAAGGCTTGCACAATGCCTTACGGAAGAAGATAGAATCAGGAGAGAAGATAAAGATTGTTCCCATCGAGGTTGATTTGGACAAGATAGATATTGCGGTAGACAAGGATAAGTTGCCTGATTTTTCTAGTCAGATAGATAAAAACAAACAGTATGCAGAATCGCTAGGTTATATAGGAGATGCATTTAGCAGCATAGGATCTATTGTTGACGATTCCAATGCAGCAGTAATACAATATTTCGCAAATCTTATAAACTCGATGGCAAGTGCAATTCCTATGATTGCATCTATGGTTACTGCAAAAAAGGCAGAGGCTAACGCAAACGCCGAAGCCGCAGCTACAGGCGCAGCTTCTTCTGTATCATCCATTCCATTTGTGGGACCTGCCATGGCTGTAGCTGCGGTAGCATCTATTTTAGCCGCTTTTGCTTCTATTCCCAAATTCGCGGATGGTGGTATTATTGGAGGCTCTTCCTTCTTTGGAGACAAGATGATTGCGCGTGTTAACAGTGGAGAGATGATACTGAATCAATCTCAGCAAGGGAGATTGTTCCAAATGATTAACAGCGGTAATTCGGGTGGAAATGTAAAGGTAGATGGAGAGATCAAGGTGCGAGGGAAGGCTATGTATATAGCTATTCGGAATTACATGAAATCAGAAAACATAAGATGGTAATATGGGACAGAGATACACAATACATTTTAAAGATTTTCGCAACAATTCTTATGAGGTAAGAATATATATAGATGGATATTCCGGCACTGTATCAGAGTTGCGTGGTGCGCCATCTACCTTTGTCGTGACGGGGGATGATGAAGGTTTTATTTACCAACCTGTCCGCACGTCAACCGCTACTATTAATATTCTTGACAAGAATTTGTTACTGGATCTGTTTAGCGTAAATAGTCAGTATGCTTCGGTAAAGTTATACAAGAATGACGTGTTGGCATGGACAGGATATATCACTCCGGAACAGTTTACACAACCCTATCTGCCAACCATTGACAACATAAGCGTTGACTGCGTCAGTGCCATAGCCACACTTGAAAACATTAAGTATGAGCAGCAGACAGAATCGGGATTCATTACCGCAATGGAGTTGCTAAGATACCTTATATCTTCCGCCCATGGTGGCTATGAGTCCGTATATATCCCTTATGTGTACGCGTCTTCCTCCGCTGCTTACTCTTCGGGTGAGAACGTATTGGATAAACTCAGATTCGCGGAAGAGAACTTCACCTCAGATGAATTGATGCTGGATGAAGTATTGACCTACCTCATGCAGTTCTTTTCATGGACGCTGTATGATTACGAAGGCAGCCTGTATATCATCGATGCGGACTATACCGGTCAGTATCGCAAGTATAATGAGGCATTGACATCTTATACAATGGTGTCGGTGAATGATGCCACATTGCAGGATATCGGCTTCGCCGGCAGTGACAACACCATTGACGTCTTACCCGGTTATAATAAGGTTACTGTTAAAGCCGTCAACAATGTGTTTGAAGACTTGGTGGTTAATGAGGATTACGATTACCTGGAATGGGCGGGCGGTTCGAGTTACAGCGATAAGGATAAGTATGACATCAAGAGGTTTCTGAAACCCAAGGAATGGAAGATGTATTACTACGATCAGAACCGCCACGAAACCATACTGAGTACTAATATTAACGATAACATATTCGGGGCTGTCCTGATGAAGGAGGCGTTGTTCACCGGTGGCGGAGACCCGCCGGGGGATTATAATTGGGCTGACAGCATCCAGATGCGGTCTGCTACGGTAGATGGCGTGATGGTTTTTGACGAATACCAGAAGGAAACCCTGCCTGCATTTACGATGAGGGGTCCTAATGCGGTCTGGAAGGACGGTGCCATCGGTATATCGGGAAGCATGCGTTTCCCCTCCGACAGCCGCATGAACTATATCTATGACGGTGACATGAATATCTCTGCCAATATTCCTTACGCATGCTCTCTTAAGATCGGGGATAAGTATTGGAACGGCAGTGGATGGCAATCTTCATTCGTCCGGTTTGAAATCGTTTTCGAGACGGACAATATCAAGAACTGGGCGAATGTGAAGAGTACGAAAACGCCCGATATGCCATATAGCGGGCTGTCCGGGCATATCATCACTCTTCCATCGGACGTACCGATTATCGGAGAATTGGAATTCACGATGTACTGTCGCAGGCAGAGGGTCGCTCTGGAAGTCGGTTTCATCGCATACGGCGCCATTTTAAAGGACTTCCGGTTCGAATACAAGAAGAAAGACGGGATCATTGATGAAGGCGAAGATGGTGACCGCTTGTATGAGAACGTGGTTAACGATAAGTTCATGTCCGAACTTGACGAAGTTGAGTTCGGCATAAGCTCTTATAATGCGGACGGGGCTTCCTATAGCAAGGCACTGTTGGGGAGTGACTTCTTAACGGATAACCTGTATTCCGTCATCGAGGATAAACTTGTCAGACCCGAAGAAGCCTTCATCCGAAGAGTGATCAACCGTTATAAGGCAACCCAAATCAAGTTAACGCAGGTAATAAAAAACGATGGTTCTATCCATCCGTTTACCCGGTTGTATGACAAATCAGCGGTTAATAAGAGATTCATGCTGCTAAGCGGTGTATGGGACTATGAGCGGAATAATATTCAATTATCGATGGTAGAAAATGGCTGAGATTAAGATCATATCAAGAGTAATACCGCGTGGCGGGAGTGGAGCTTCTGCGCCTTCTGCTGGAGGGGGTTTTTCGGCTCCTGTTGACATATCGGGAAAGCTGGATAAGTCAGTATGGAACTCTGCATTCGAGTTGCACTATGATGATCCTGATGACCCTGAAAAATTGACAAGCATTGGCGCGAAAACTAATTTCTTTTCGGTGGGCGAGATATCCGTGTTTGGGAAAGGGGGCTCTTCCGGCGGTGGAGGTGGTGCCACTACGCTGCACATGCTGGAAGACGTTGATTTGGTGATGCCGATTCCGGACGGGGACGTGTTGACTTATGACGCGGAAAGAGGAAGATGGACCAACAAGAAGGGTGCCGGAGGTATTGACACGAAAGCCATGTGGGAAGAGCTGGGAAAATCGGACATATCTAAAAAAATAGACATTTCCCACATACCGGATTTAGGAGATAAATATATAAGCCTGATAAAGTTAGGAGAGGTTTCTTATGATCCGGATAAGGGCGTTATCTCCCTTCCTGCCTATCCGACCAAACTGTCGGATCTGAAAGATGATGTCATCGCAGGGAAGTACCTGCCTTTAACAGGTGGAACGATATCGGGAAATCTTGCCGTAACCGGGCATGTCCAAATCGGTAATGCTCTGCTGAAATATGACGCAGCCAATAATGCCGTATATGTAGAGAAGGATGATGGGTCTATGGTTAATTTCTACGCTACGGGAGACCTTGCTGCGTTCGGTTCGACAACCGGTGGTGGAAGTGGTGCAACCTCATTGGGCATGCTGGACGATGTAGACCTGGTTACTCCTCTATCGGAAGGACAGGTATTGACCTACGACTCAATCAAAAACAAGTGGACGAATAAAAAAGGCGGTGGCGGTTTGGATATAGATGCCATGTGGGATGAGCTTGCCAAGTCTGACACGTCCAAGAGAATTCATTTTTCCCACATACCGGACTTGGGCAATGTATATGCCAAGCAGGTAAAGCTGGGCACGACTCCTTACAATGTATCCAATGGGGTGATCTCTCTTCCTGCGTACCCGACAAAACTGTCCCAATTGGAGGATGATATTATAACAGGAAAGTATCTGCCTTTGGCAGGCGGAACAGTAACAGGCAACCTTGCGATAAACGGAACTACGACCACTAATAATATAGTCCTGAACAAAGCCGGGAATTTTGGTAACAAAATAAACTTCGGTGACGGTGATTACGTATACTTGAAGGAGGCGTCTGATGATTCCTTGACTATCTACGGAAGCAAAAAAATATCCCTTAATGGTTCGGGATTCGGTTACAGTTTCGGTTCTGATGGGCTGATTCCCACATCGGGAAGCAAGAGCCTTGGCGGTGGATGGAATAGCAATATGTGGAGTACTGTTTGGGCGAATAAGGTTGGGTGCACCATAATTGGCAGCGAACCTGATAATGCTCACGATGGGGGTAGTCCTTGGAATGGTTTATCCTTTGCAGGGAATGACAATTTTGTGCACATGTCGGGATATTACGGTATCGCATTCTACACTTCGGCAGGGCGTGTAGCTCAGTTCCAGTCGGATGGTATTGTTAATATCACGAATCTCTATTGCTACAACAATCTTCAATGCAGAGCATCATTCGTAAGCACGATGACAGACCGTTGGCAATTACAATGGCCGATATACTTCAATCCGGACAATGCCGTATTCAGGGCTAACCAATTATCCTTGATGATGCACGACTCCTGTAGACCGATTATTAGCTGGAAGGATACACTGGACGGTGTTGGATGGCAGACAAGATACACCATCGGTACGTATCGACCTAATTACGACACATGGGGAACCATGCTGATAGCAGTGTCGAATGATGATGGAGGTAACAGCCCGGGGATTAGATTGGAGCTTGAAGCCTCTAATAACAGGGCGGTTGTCCAGGGTTCGTTTCTTGCAAGCGGTGAGATTACCGCTTATTCGGACGCCCGCTTAAAGTCATGTATAAAACCGCTACGGAACAGAGGGTTCATCACACCTGTCAGCTATATCAAGGATGGAAAGGAAAGTATAGGGTTTATCGCACAGGACATGGTAGAATTGTATCCTGAGCTTGTGTCTAAAGGCAGCACGAAAGAACATTACCTGTCCGTGAACTATGCCCAATATACGGCAGTATTGCAGGCTCAGATAATTGAGCTGCACAAAGAGATTGATGATTTGAAACGTAAATTTATAAATTAAAAACTATGGTTACATTATTGATTGTTTCGATTATTCTGTTTGTATCCTATATCGGATATACAGTCGGGATGTATGGCATCCCTGCAAGTATCAGTGACACATACTATCGGCTTGGAAAGAGGGGTTGGCTGTTCACGCTCTTCTGTCTTGCCGAATCTTTCCTGCTGGTTGCATCGTTTATCGAAGCCAGCAAGGAAGAATACCAATTCCTGGCGTTCATCGCAAGTGCATCATTGGCGTTTGTCGGCTCGGCTCCCTTGTTCAAGGAGGATTATAACCGCAATATCCATTATGTAAGCGCGGGAATCTGCGCGCTTGCCTCTCTTATATGGCAAGTGTTGATGAGTTTTTGGTACGTCCCTCTTATAACCTTCCTTGGCGGTGTAATCGTATTGGCATGCCTTAAGTTCAAGAAGCCTGTGTTTTGGATGGAGATGTGTGCCTTTATCTCGACTTATATAACCCTGTTACTACTCTACTGATATGGCTAATTCGAATAACGTAATTACGTCTCCTGTCAATCTGAGGAGTGACGTTGCTTCCGTTCTTGGGACGTCTGAAACGAATGTGAGCGGGTTGTGCACGAGCCATGAGATTAATATGTGGTCAAGATGTAAGCCTGTCCATATTGCTTCTGCTGCTCCTGACAGGAGCATGCCATCTGACGGTGAAGGGGCGTGGTGGAAAGGCTCGATGAGGAATTGCGGCATTAAGCCGCCCCCTGTAGCGTCTTATGAGGAAATCCCCAAGCTGTATACGGAAGACAAGATGAACGGATATACCTATGAGAGACCTTGGGGCGGAAGTGGGAGTCCGTACAGGTTGGCTGATTTTCTGTTGTACAAGCATAATGCATGGGCACCCATATTCGCATTTCAGTGCGATTCCAAAGTATCCCAATCCGGAACCATATCATGTTCGGTTGGAATCAACATTACCGATGTGGACAAGTCAGGACCCGGCTCTATAACGTTGTCCGATATAGATTTCGGGACTAACCTTGAAACATGGTGGTTTGGGGCGATGTTGGTTGACTCGTCCAACAGAATCGTAAGGAAACTGGCGAACGTGAAGCCGGGTGTGTCATTGGAAATGCCTGCCAGGGGTCTGACACTAGGTCAATATTATGATGTATATCCGTTTCTCTGTATGAATAAGATTGATAGCATCTATGACTTGGATTCGGTTAACTTGTTCCTGCCCGTTATGAACTGCTCTCCCGGCAGGGTTAAGTATGTATCGGAAGAAGAAGCGGGTGGTTTGGTAATCAATCTGAATGCAGAGTATGTGACGCATCCAATGACAGGTCTGAATACGGCTGTCAAGTGGGAACTCAAGTTAAAGGCTACCAATGGCAATATGGCACTTCGCAACAATTGGATTAGTCTGCGATTCATAACGAGTGACGTGACCGACCCGTTCCAGGCAGGTGAGCAGCAAAAATCTTTAGGAGACAAGGATTTGACTCTGGACAATCCGGTTGTGATATCGGGTCAATTTGATTTGATGAATTTCTTGCAAGAGTACTATGTATATGTTACACTATCCAACGGAAAGTACACGAAGAAGGCTTATCCTTTGGCTTTGAACCCTAACCCATAATATACTAATCATTAAATTATACAGATATGGAACTGATACGAAAAAAAGAAAGTATTACAAGAATTTATGAAAACGGTGAAGTTTCAAACAACACAACAAATGATATCCAATATATCGTATTGGATGGAGATGCTTATGTCGGCACAGCCTCTATCATGCCCACAGGGTTTACCATGACAGTAGGTATGAAAGCTCCCATCGAAGATATAGAGAGTATGCTTAGAAGCATATTGTCTTCCATTCCCAAGGAAGGAGGCGCAAAATGAAAATCAACGAAATCATCAGAAAAATGAGTTTTTTGCAACTCGTGCCGCTGAAATCGGATGAGGGTGCGCTGCTTGCCAATAAAACGAAAGTGAAGATTATCTTGAATTTGGTAGCCTACGAAAGGGCAATGGAGAACTTCAACGAGGATATGCGTGGTATCTATGCCAAGCTGAAACCCGAAGGCTATGACGCTCAAGCCTTTCCCCGCGTGAATGAGCTGGAGAAGAAAGAAAACATAAGCAACGAAGAAAAACAAGAGCTTGAGTCGATTAAGCAGAGTGAGGAATACCTCTCTTATGTTGATATGAAAAAAACATTGATGCGCGAGTTTGAAGAGGCAAGAGAATGCGCTTCGGCAGACAATGACTATACAGTCAGCGAAAGGGCACTCACAGACGATGATTTGGTTTCCATTGCGGAAGTTATCCCTTCGGATAAGGAGTTTGCAATCGGGAAAAATGAAGATGGGGAAATCAAGGTTAATGGTATCACCGTATTGGCGGAGATTGGCAGAATGTTTATAATGTAAAACAAATAATTATGGCAGGAAAAACGATTAACGAGCTTGACGCACGGACAATACTGAACGGTAAGGAAAACATACCCTTCCAGGAAGGGAATACAAACGGAAGATTATCTACCGATACGTTGAAAAGATACGTGGCACCTGATTTAACACCTTATCAGAAAACCGTAGACGCTGATAAGAAGTATCTGTCTGCCGAAGCTATTGACGATGTAACATCAATATTATAGTTATGAGAATCAATTATCAGTCCGATTTTAAAATCATAGAGAAAAACCTGAATGGCGACCTGAAAACTCCTTTCCGGTTTACTTATCAGACAGCATTGTCAAAACCCGTTGTAGCCTCTTTCGATGGGCACGAATACAAGAACTGTCGCAGGCTGGATGATGGCAGCCTGCTGGTTGTGTTTGATAATCATGGCATGCGTCCGGGCAACCTGACGGTCAGACGCGAGTATTACCTTACTGATGATGATTTTGCTGATGGTATCTGTAACCTTGTATCCATGGAGTTTACAGGCATCATCCTTGTCAATGGCAAGTCTGATGACAGTACAGGTACAATTGACGTTTATCCTAACTATCAGAAAGGCGATAAGGGAGACCCAATGACATGGGAATCCATGACAGAGGAGCAGCGTACCGAATTAAAGGACTCTGTGGTAAAGGATGTGCAGAATGAGATGCTTTCTTCCTTTCCTATTTCTGATAAAGAATACGAAGATGTATTGAGTGGTTTCCTTTTATCGGGAACCGATAAAAATATATTTACGAATTAAAATAAGAATTATATGGCTAAAATTCATAAACTTACCAAAGGCGGGCAGACTATTTATCCTGCTACAACCACTGATGCGGTGGTACATCCAACTACGCGTAAAAACCTTACGGAAGAGTTAACCGAATTGAATAAGCGAATTCTTGACGAAACAGAACGTGCACAAGCAGCCGAGGAAGCCAATGCAACCGCTATCGAAGCACTGGCAAATGAGTTGGAAGCCTTGGGTGCATGTGGATTCGCACGAGTAAACGGAAGTGCAGACCCGGATGCACAGGTTACATTTGGGAACACATCGAGACTTCGCTCGTTAGCGTCACATCTGCATCTTGGAGTGTTTAAGAATGGCAAGTTATTAAAACAATGTGCACCGGGAAGACTTACTCAATCTGTCGATGGCAGGAATATTGCCATAGACGGGACCGATGGAGACGTGATGAACTTCACCGATTGCGATTTGTATTACTTACGCACCACCATGCAATATACGCCACAGGGAGGTACGGAAGGGGAATATAACATTGTGGCATTGTCTCTTCTGCCTTTCGGTATCGGAGGGAAGCAGGCAAAGCGAATCAGACCGTTTGCCATCGCCCCCGGTGGATGTGTTACCGCCAAGCTGGAAGGTGATGCAAGAAATTGCGCCCATTATGTCTATAATAAGAACCTAATCGGGACATACACCGCACCTTTGAACATATTCAAAAAAAACTATAAGACAAGTGGTGGCGGATACCCGTCACTAAGTGTGTCCGCGGTACAATCAATCAAGAATGCACAGGCAAAGAATGCAGACGAAGCGACCAATCGTCCATATATGGGCATGTATTATGAGTTCTACGAAATCATTATTTGCCTGATGAGTTTTGAGATAGGCACATGGGCACATACTAGGTTAAACCTGTTTGGTGCAGGTTGTATAATATTAGACAGCGTTAATGCGACTACATTTGCAGACAGTGCACTTACCGCTAATAGCGGATGGAAGGTGATAATCGGGGATACAGTAAAATACAGCAATCTGCTTGGTATTAATATGGTTATTCTGGCATCTTCGACAAATAAGACTAATCTGATTAATGGTATTTCGGGTTCCTCATGGGCCGGACTTTTAGAAATAATGGAAGCTCAAAGACTATTGGACGGCATATCCAAGGCAGGACTTGTGCCGAAGATAGGGAGTATTAGGAATGTGTTCACTTTTGGCGCAGACGGAAATGTGCAATGTATAACCGATGGTTCTGTCAACCTGTCTACGGGCGCAGGCATGGAAGCCTGCAAGCATTACTACGTTGTAAGAAATGTCCCCGGATGTGAGGGAATGGCAGACGGAGTAATGACAGCCGTTGTAAACTCTTACACCAAGATGGAATTTATTGACGGTGTCAAATGGAGTGACAATACAGTGCTGGATGGCGGCATTGGAATCCTGAAACGCTCTGTCCCCATATACAGAGGATGGAATCTACCGATTGAAGGGGGATACCGACAGATGGACGGTGCATATTACATTTCCCGAAAAGATTCGGAAGGCAATAATCTGCCTGTGCAATTCCGCTGTGCATCAGATGTGAGCAGAGTCCCCGCACGTACAACCTACTCATACCGTGTCCTTGGCAATGAAGAAAGTGACATGGAAAGAGGTTTGGATTTAAAGAAGGAATATCCGGGGTTAAATCTTCCTGTTGCCAATGAATCATGGGTGAAAAAATCGGATTATAATTTTTCTCTTTTTTGTGCGGAGACTGCTGGTGGAGGGGCCCGTAATTACGAAAATGCTTTCTTATTTATAAATGAGAATAAAGATATTAATGCGAATGAGCGGTGTATCCGTGGCTCTGGTGTGGGTTGTGCTATTGCTTATCACAATGTTGCTTCGGCTCGTACTTTGTATTGTAACGCTCTTGCTGACGCAGACTATAACTTATTCGTTGGATCTTTTTCTATCCCTTTTATCGAATTATAACAGAATGATTATGGAAACAGAAAGAAATGAATTTGATGTGCGTATGCCTTTAATAACCTATTCAGGCAAGAAAGCATTGGTATGCGTCAACGAGCAGACGGTTACTTATCCTGAGATGGAAGGCACCGAAGAGAAGACAGCTTATGTATATGATACATTATGGGTGGAATGCGATGCTGACACCGAAGAGTCAGTAAGAAAGTCACTGGTATTGGAGCTGGAGAACCGTGTCAAAGAGTATGATGTATCTGACAATGTTAACTCATTCAGCCTTGGAGGGAAGCGGATGTGGCTGAGTAAGGACACTCGCGTTGGCCTGATGAATAGCATTAATATCGAAAGGGATGCAAGAAAAACCGATACAGTTCTATGGTTTGGCGGCTTGTGCTACACAATCCCGATAGATTCCGCATTGCAGATGCTTTCTCAATTGGAGTTGTATGCGTTATCATGCTATAATGTCACACAGCAGCATCTATCCGAGGTATCCGGATTAAGTACGCTCGAAGAGCTGATTAATTATGACTATGCCGTTGGCTATCCGAGCAAGCTTGTGTTTAATCTTGATTAGGCTAAGATAGGGAAATTCCCTGCATACCTTCTCAGGCGGGCAGGGAATCAAGATTAGCTTTCGCGTTCCGGTTAACAAGGTTTTGCAAATATAACATTAAAAAATAATCCGACAAATGATTAGTGCAATAGTTAGAGATGGCATCGATAAGAGCGTAGCCGGAGGATTGGCAGGAATAGCTACCGCATTCGTTCAGGAGAGTATAGAACACATGATTCCGTGGCTGATAGTGTCTGCTGCCGTGATTATATGTGATTTAGCCTGCGGGCTGAGAAAGAGTATCATAATGGGCGAACAGGTCCGGTTCAGTCGGGCGGTAAGGCGAACCATGGGCAAGATGGTTACATACTTCAGCTTTGTTTTCATGGTGGTTATGATAAACAAGGCATCGGGTAGCCGTTACGACATTGATATGTATTCCTGCCTGATGGTGTGTTTTTTGGAAATGTGCTCGATTATCAGCAACATACTTAAGCCAAAGGGAATCGAGCTGAATATTGTCGAAGCGTTCAGGCTGATTTTCGGCAAGACATTAAAAGTTGACAAAGAAGATATTAAAGAAGTAATTAAGGAGGAAAAGAAATGAAGTTTTTTACAATTGCGGAGCTGTGCAAGTCCACGACTGCCGACCGCTTGGGTATCAACAACAGATGCAGACAGGAGCATGTAACGGCTCTTACTGCCTTGGTGGATAACGTGCTTGACCCATTGCGCACATGGTGGGGAAAACCTATAACAGTGAACAGTGGATATCGCTGTCCGGAACTTAATGCGGCTGTCAAGGGAAGCAAAACCTCTCAGCACATGAGCGGTGAAGCTGCAGACATTGATACCGGGGACAGACAGCAGAATAAATTGCTGTTTGAGTATATCCGCAAGAATCTGCCCTATGACCAATTGATTTGGGAACATGGTGGAGATTGGGTGCATGTAAGTTACAGAGCAGATGGTAAGAATCGGAAACAAGTGCTAAATTTATGAAATGGATGTTCTATCTGAACATTTTGCTGACGTTAGCAATATGTTCTTCATGCCGGAGCATAAAGTATGTGCCGGTAGAAACCGTAAGGACTGACAGTCTTTATCTTACCGTGCATGAGAGAGATTCAATCCACATTAAGGATTCTGTCTATATAAAAGAGAAAGGCGATTCAGTGATTGTTGACAAGTGGCATATAGTCTACCGTGACAGGATAATCCGCGATACAACGTATATAGAGAAGGAGAAAAAGGTAGGGGTCCCCTATCCTGTAGAAAAAGAGCTTACATGGTGGCAGAAGGCGAAGATAGAGTTTGGAGAGTTTTCGGTAGGTATTATATTTGTATTATCAATCGTAGTTATTTGGCTAATAAAGAAGAAGGGAGGTGTAAAATGAATTAGTAATAATCAACGCTACGAGTAGAAGCGTAGCTATTAAACTCTAACAAAAGCAGTTCTTTTACGGCTTAGAATAAAAAGAAAGCCGCTTCTCCTCTATGATTGACAGTCGGAAGGAGATAAACACCCGAGGCATTGTTAACGGCTTTCAAGCTTATAACAAGTTTTCGGGTGTTTTGTTTTCCAAACCTTAAAAAAGTTACGATGAGAATAGAGGAATTATATAGGGATATCGTTACCGTAGTGTGTGACGTTACAGGAATTGATGAGGCTGACATATTGCACAGCAACCGTGAGACTTGTGCCGATGCTCGTTATATATTGGTATTGGCATTATCCAGAATGATGACCGATGAAGAAGTAGGGCGATTGATTAGCAGAACCCGTCAGGGCGTATCCTTTATCCGCTCCAACAGAACGAAAATGGGCAAGTGGAGTGTCGCAAGCGATTGGCAAGTAATTAGCAAGTACATAGCAAGCAAGTATTTTATATGCAAGTAACTTCTACCGATATTTGTATCGCGGTTAATATTGACCGTGGAATGTAAAATCATAATTATGGATAATACAGGTATGAGTATTCAGGAGTATGCCGCAATGCGTGAGCTGGAGTGCGAACACAAGAAGGGTTGGGGAGCCACCACCGCACTATGGGTGATTGCTGCCGTGATTGTTATCGCCTTCTTTGTTTATGCATGGCAGAAGGGTTGTAACGAGAAGGTACAGTTTGCTGTAGGTCTTGCTAACCTTACAGGCCGTGTAAATTGTATGGAACCTGATGTTCGTTGGGCCGGACAGCAATTATATGCTGCTAACGGTGCTATCTCTGCTACTGTTCAAGGGGTTGGAGACATGAAGTCTAATTTCGGAGAGCAGCTGTTCCAGTTGAACAAGGAGGTTTTTTATGAAGACGGATGTGGCTGCGGTCATGGCCGTGGACGAAATGGCGGTTGTGGTGGTTGCGGAAACCGAGAGTTTCGCCAGACCTCTACCTATAACTTAGCCAGCACTAATGTTACGGTAGATGAGACTTGCCGCAATTAATCAATTGTTTTAGGGAGGGCAGGAAATTCCACCCTCCTTTTTTCTTCATCATTAAAAAATAAAGTCATGCAATCAAAAGTTGATATAAGAAAATTTTCCGTGGAGCAGGCTGTCGCTATTATGGGTACAGGCACTCCGCAAAAAGATATCGTTGCGAAGGCACAGGAAATAGAAAGGTATATAGTTGGAGACGCTGACATACCTGAGATAGACAATGAGAAGGAATTCATCAATGGCGTCATGTCGGATGCATTCCGTATGTTTTCCGAAACATGTGCTGACAATCGCCTTGATGGAATCAATGGCCAGCGAGTGATATCCGAAAAAAAGAAATGATATGGGTATATCCATGTTCCAGACGAAAAAACAGCCGGAGCTAAAATTTACCACCCGGTCGGAAGCGTTTAGTTATATGCTGATGTATATGACAGAGGAAAAACATGCAGACCCATTGGAAGCCGCACAGAGAGCGAACGAGTTTGCCGATATCTTCGCCAAGAACATGGGTATACCTTTAAAGACTGAGCCGGAACCGCAAGGCGTGGATAAATATCTGTCTATGGCCACTAAGATAGCCGATTACATAGAAGAGCATCCGAAGGTCGTAGAGTATGGCATACCGGCACTAACCTTTGTTGCCGGACTGTTTACAGGGAAAAAGGTAGAGCAGTCAGAACAGTCTCACTCTACACCCCCTATAAGGGAAAGTATTGATTTTGATAAAATACCGGATTAATATGGCACTAAGAAAATTATATATTGTTGTGGACTGCGAGGACGATGAGCAGAAAGAAGCCGTACAAACTGCATTTAATGAGTTGTCCAATACGCGGGCGTTGACAAGCAGGACGATTATTAGCATGTATCCTTTTTTTAAGAAGCATCGTGACGAACTGTTTGAGTTGTTTAATATGATTAAGAGTGGTGGCGTAAAGTCACTCCTTTCTGTGAGAGGTGGTACATTGATTAACAATTTAAGAAAGAACTGATTATGAGAGTAGAAGGTAAATGTATTGGGGACTGCAGCAAATGTCAGCTGTTGGCTAATGGGGAAGTAGATATGATACCGTGTATCTTAGACCAGATTTTTACTCGTACAAGACGAAACGAGCGCGAGATTGTGATGATACGTGAGATGTTGCAAAACCCGGGGAATGGCAAGATACAATTGGCGGGTCTTGATGAGGTGGAGAGCGAAGAATAATATCGAATGACAAAAAGAAAGTGAAAACAATTGTTTGCTGTGACAATTTGATATGAAAAAAGACTTCTTTTTGCCTGTCAAAATGATACAATCGCTCCAATGAAACAAAACATATTGATAATTTAAAATGGATGATATGGAATACAAGGATTTATTAAGGGATGCCAAGGCTAATGGCGTGGCTTCCGAAAAGACAATGTGGCTAAGCGTGGATAGTCTTAGTGACATGCTGTGTATTCTCAAGGAAGAACATCCCGATAAGTATTGGGAGTTCATGAGGGAACAGCACTCCATCTTGTATGGAAGCCATTACGACAAGAATTTCGCAGAGATGGACGTAGAGCGAATCAGATATACAGGTCCGGGCGGTGACAAGAAAACCGGTGCTCACTGGAGTGTAGACCAGATAGATGAGGCCACCAAAGGAATATCATTCCCGAGCGGTACGACCAAATGGGACAAGTACGTAGCCTTTAATTCGTTCTATGCGGATATGTGTACAGTGTTTGACGATGCTCAAGTACTCAAGGGTGCGCATAAGTTTTACTTTATGGATGAGGACGCCCCTCAGGGTAAGATATGGGTGTATATGACAGCAATGATGTATGGGTAATGCATACTAAACGCTCTTTGACTTGTTGGGATTACCGCTTATTTACTTATGATATGGAAGATGAATATCTAAACCAATTGCTCAATCAGACAGACGACAGATATCACCATGATTTCTGCCGTCTACTGGTTGTTATCCTGTGGAATATGTATTGAAAAAAAAGTCCCCAATCTGAAAAAATGGGGACTAAATTAGGGACTGTTTAAGAATTAATATTATTGAGCATTAGTAATATTATCTAGGTAAATCCTTTCCACTGTATACTAGAAACGTATATAAACGTATAAAACAGTAAAACAAAAGGTTAAAAAAGTTCTCATCGGGTGTACGAATTTAGCAATCTCCTGACCAACTTCAGTCAGGAGGTTTTTCTAAATAATACTTTCCTTCTGTGAACCTTTTTTCTTTGTTCTAGTTATTCAGTTATGAAACTTTTGAAAAACACTATTGTTATTTAGCTTTTTCTTAAAAAATAATGCTAATAAATAATATTGTTTATTTGATGAATTGTGTATATTAAAAACATGAGTATATATTCGCTCTGGTATTTAAAATATTTAATTATGTGATTGTTTTGAAACTGACGATTAATTAAACTTATTTATTTAAACATTAAATTATCAACTAAATCTGAGATTCATGAAGAAGGCTCTCTTTTTAATGATGTGCTTATGCTTCTCAATTAGTGTATTAGCACAGGCAAAGACGGTAACGGGAACGGTGGTAGATGCTATCGGAGAACCGATTATCGGAGCAAGTGTTCTGGAAATGGGCACAACAAATGGTACAATAACTGATGTAGATGGTAACTTTACTCTCCAGGTTCCGGAAGGTACAAAACTGGAAGTGAGTTTTCTTGGTTACAAATCACAGCAAATTGTGGTGGGCGCGCAGAGCCATTACAAGGTGGTGTTGAAAGAAGATACTGAAGTATTGGATGAAGTGGTCGTTGTGGGATATGGTGTGAAGCAGAAACGTTCCACTATGACTACGGCTATTTCAAAAATGGATAGTAAAGTACTTGAGAATGCAGCGATTGCTAATGCGGCACAAGCATTGCAGGGTTCTGTCAGTGGTTTGCGGGTAACGAATACATCCGGTGCTCCGGGTAGTTCGCCTACTATTGTGCTGCGTGGTGGTGCCGGTATTGAATCTGCCGGAAGTCCGTTGGTGGTAGTAGACGGAGTTGTTCGCTCGATGGATGATGTCAATCCGGCGGATATCGAGTCAATCCAAGTATTGAAAGATGCAGCTTCGACTGCTATTTATGGTGCTCGTGCCAATAATGGTGTCATTTTGGTGCAGACAAAGAAAGGAAAAGAAGGAGTTGCCCAGATTTCTTATAAATTTAAGGGTGGTCTGAACTTTGCCCGTAAGGGATATGAATACATGGATGCCGAAAACTACATAAAATACGGACGTTTGGGACGTCAGTATTCGGGTGGTAGCTTGTCACAAATTGATGGTATGCGCGGTTATGGTGCTGTGTATGGTCAGAATAACCCAGAACAATTTTCTATCCGATATCTGGATGGCAATGAAGATTTGTTGCAGGAAGGATGGAAACAAATGACTGACCCTATTTCGGGTAAGCAAATTGTATTTAAGGATTATGGCACTACTTTGAGAGATGAAGTATATAAAGATCCTGCTTTCACTCAAGACCATTATCTGAGTTTTACCGGCGGTAATGAAAAAGGTACTTTTGCCGCATCATTAGGATATTATTCGGAAGACGGTACTGTAAAAGGTACTCAGTACAGACGTTTTAGCGGTACATTGAACGGTAATTATAAAGTATTGCCCATCTTGAATATAAAGGGAGGGGTGAATTTTTCTACTTCGGAAGCTCCGGAATTATATTATGATGATACGGCCGACTTGTTTGAGCGTTTACAGAGTGTGGAGCCGACATGGAACCCTTACCTGCCGGATGGTTCGCCTAACTATGGTTATGGAAAAAGAGATGGTAATCCTTTGTATTGGCTTGACAAGCTGACCAATCAAAATAACACTCGCCGCACTACATTGAATATCGGTGCTGATCTTGAGTTGATAAAAGATAAATTGTATTTGAGAGAAAACAGTTCTTTGTATTATTCTGATTATACCAAAGAAACGTTTGATAAGGCATACCGTGATTACTGGAATGAAAATACGGAGCGTAAAGCATCTTTTGAATATACACGTACTATTCAGCAACAACATAGCTTGCAGTTGGAATATACTGATACTTTTAAAGAAAAACATAATCTTTCTGCTATGGTGGGAGGTGAGTACTTTGAAAATCAATATTTACAATATAAAGGTACAGCCGATGGTGCTCCTTTTGATCAGATACCGACATTGAATGTTTCGGGTCGTGATAATATGTGGTCTTATTCATATCGTCAGGGGTATCGTATTGCTTCTGGTTTTGCACGTGTGACTTATGATTATGAACGTCGTTATTTGTTTACTGCTGTAGCGCGTTATGACGGTATTTCTAAATTGTCGGATAACCGTTGGGGCTTCTTTCCCGGTGTATCTGCCGGATGGAATGTGCATGAAGAAGCTTTCTTTAAAGATAGCGAGCTGGCAAAAGTAGTATCTACCGTGAAACCTCGTATCTCCTATGGTATCAATGGTAATGTAAATGGTATTGGTAATTATGATGTATATGGTATTTATGATAAGCAGACTGCTTATAATGGAACGACCGGTATTTTAAATACAGGAGTTATTAATTCTAAATTGAAATGGGAAAAGAGTAAATCCTTTGAGTTGGGGTTGGATTTGGGATTCTTGGATAATCGTTATAACTTGATATTGGATTATTATAACCGTACGACTTCTGATTTGCTGACTAATGTTAATTTGCCGGGCTATACCGGTTTTGATTCTTTCAAAACAAATTTGGGAAGTCTCCGTAATACCGGTTTTGAAGTGGAAGGTAACTTGAGCTTGATTCGTAATCCGAAGGGCTTTAACTGGGATTTCTCTTTTAATGCTTCATTGGTACATAATAAGATTATTAAACTTCCTTATAATGGAAATGAGAACAACCGTCAGGGCGGTACTCAGGTTTTCGACCCTAAAACACAACAGGTTATTTGGGTAGGCGGTTATCAGGAAGGACATACCATGGGAGATATTTATGCCTATAAACAAGTGAAGATTCTTAGTGACTGGAATGAAGTGAATACTATGGCTGGTGATTATATTGATATGATTGCCGGACTTTATGGTCCTAATGTCAGTGATGCTGATAAAAAGAAATATGGATTGACCAAACCCATTGAACCGGGTGATGTTTTGTGGGCGGACTTGGACGGAAATCATAAAATAGATCAGTTGGACCGTGTGAAGGTGGGTAACATCTATCCTAAATGGACAGGAGGTTTCTCTACCACGCTTTCTTATAAGAATGTATCTTTATATGGACGATTTGATTTTGCTTTAGGACATACCATTTTGAATATGGTGGCTATGCGCTCTTTGGGACAGTCTGTTGGTTTTAAAAATATAATAAAGGAAGGATTGAAGACTTGGACGGAAGAGAATACAAATACCGATCTGCCGAAATCTTATTATGATGATTCTACTAATAAAAAGAATATCTACCGTGATACCAAGGGCAGTGATATTACTTCTGTTAATGATAGAAGTTCCAGATTCTATGAAAAAGGGGACTATCTGGCTTTAAGAGAATTAACTTTGAATTGGAAATTACCTGTTAACTGGATATCTAAGGTGGGAATGACAAATGCGTCTGTATATATCACAGGTCAGAACTTGTTCTATATTACCGGTTATAGTGGTTCTTCTCCTGAAGCTCCGTTGACTTATCCGGGTGTGGATGCCGGACGTTATCCTACACCGAGAACTGTGTTGGTAGGTGCTTCTGTATCATTCTAAGTTTATTATAATAAAAGAAGATAACGATTTATGAAAAATAAAATTATATCATTAGCCATTATGACAGCTTCCCTTTTTACAATGACGGGATGTTTGGATATGGAGCCGGTAAGTAGCATTACCGATAAGAATATGTGGGAGAGTGAAGGACAGTTTACTTCATTTGTGTATGGAGTGCACAGTCGTTTGCGTGAGAACTCTTTCAATATGTTTGTTTTAGGAGAATTACGTTCAGATATTTATAATCCTTCTACCGGATGGACGGGAGAGAGTAATAAAGTGGAGGAGATTACTTCTAATATATTAAGTCAGGAACGTCCGGGACTGAGTAACTTTGCAGGTTTATATAGTAATATCAATCAGATAAATTTGTTTATCAGTAAAGCTGCTGATACGAATTTGTTGAAAGAGGCAGATAAAGCTTATTATTTGGGACAGATGTATGGCTTGAGAGCATTCTATTATTTCCACTTGCTTCGTTCATGGGGAGATGTGGTTTGGACAGACCAGCCGAGCACAGGTTTTGAAATAGGGAAACTGGATAAGGCTGCCAGTCCGGCTGCGGAAATAATGGAAAAGATTAAAGCGGATATTCAAAGTTCGGAAGATAGTTTTGGCACAGATTACAGTTTTCGTGAATCACGTACATTTTGGTCGAAAGCTGCAACGCTGATGCTGAAGGCTGAGGTTTATTTGTGGTCCGGTCGCCGGATGGGAGGGGGAAGTGCCGATGCTACAGTTGCTCAGAATGCCTTGACCGATATTCAGAGCCATATCTCCAGAGAAACTCTTGATTTGATGCCCAATTATACAGATGTGTTTGCTTATGACAATAAAGGTAATAAGGAGATAATCTTTACTATTCATAATAAACAGAACGAAACCGATTTGTTTGGCGGTAGTTGGAGAAATAATCTGGTGCCTCAAAGAGTTACATTGAGTCTTTATTATGATAAGGAGACAGATGGGCAGTTTGAGTTGAATTTCAATGGTAATATGTATTATCCTGTTAGAAATGAGTTATACGATAATTTTGATAACTTGGATACTAGAAAACAAGGAACGTTGAAAGCTGTCTTTACAATGGATGCACCACACGATTATGTGGGATGTTTCCCTTATAAATATCGTGGAACAACTCCGTCAGGAGCTTCGGAAAGACTTTTTGCTGATGATTTTCCTGTATATCGTTATGCCGATTTATTATTGATGCTGGCTGAAGCTAAATCATTGACCGGGGGAGATCCGACAGCTGAAATCAATTTGATACGTGCCCGTGCGTATAAGGCTAATTATGATGTGGCTACAATGGGGTATCCGAATATGGCAGGTGATAAAGACGGTATCAATGAGGTTTTATTGAGAGAACGTTATAAGGAATTTATGTTCGAAGGTAAACGTTGGTATGATTTACGTCGTTTTGGCGATGAATATGTATTTGAGTATACTACTGCAGATGATTCTTACCCTCAACGTTTGTTGTGGCCAATCGACAAGAATACATTAACAAATAACCCTGCTTTGGAACAAACTCCGGGATATTGACCGTATTTCTTGCCTAAATAATAAAATAAAGGTGGTTTTTTATCATAAAAAGATAAAGAATCACCTTTTTGTTTTCATATTACAATAAAATATTTTATTTTTACCCGCATAATTAAATAATAATATTATGAAACAAAATTCTTGGTTGTTAGGAATTCTTTTATTCCTCTCTCCTTTACAGATGAGTGCTCAAAAGCAGGATACGGTTGCAGTGCGCGAAACTCGTATTCCGGTATTGATTGAACGGCAGGACAATGAACTGTTTAATTTGCGTATAGATGCTACGCAAAGTCAGGTGTTGAATGATGTGAAACTTAGTTTCGGCAAAGAAGTGAATCTGAATGAAATAGAGGCAGTGAAACTCTATTATGGCGGAACAGAAAGTTCTGAGAGAAAAGGAAAAACTTATTTTGCTCCCGTTGATTATATTCCAAGTAATACTCCGGGTAAAACATTGGCTGCTAATCCTTCTTATTCTATTTTGAAAGCGGAAGTGAAAGCTCCGAAAAGAGATGTTGTGTTAAAAGTAGACCAAAAATTATATCCGGGTGTGAACTATTTTTGGGTTAGTTTGCAGATGAAACCAACAGCTTCTGTACTTGCAAAGGTATCGGTGGAAATGACAGGAGTAACGATGGATAATCGGACTGCTCCGGTGAAGGTTGTGCGCAAAGCTGATACCCACTATATGGGAGTTGGTGTTCGTCATGCCGGCGATGACGGGGTAGCAGCTTATCGTATTCCGGGATTGGCAACTTCTAATAAAGGTACATTGCTTGGTGTATATGATGTTCGCCACAACAACAGCGCAGACTTGCAAGAATATGTAGAAATAGGGTTGAGCAGAAGTACAGACGGCGGACAGACTTGGGAAAAGATGCGTATCCCGATGTCTTTCGGCGAACATGAAGGTTTGCCAAAAGCTCAGAATGGTGTGGGAGACCCTGCTATCTTGGTGGATAGGAAAACCGGTACTATCTGGATTATAGCAGCATGGACACACGGAATGGGTAACGGACGTGCTTGGTGGAATTCTCAACCGGGAATGGATATGCACCACACAGCACAACTTATGTTGGTAAAGAGTGACGATGATGGTAAAACCTGGTCTGAACCGATAAATATTACGGAACAGGTAAAAGATCCTTCTTGGTATTTCTTGTTGCAAGGTCCGGGTAGAGGTATATCGATGGATGATGGTACGTTGGTATTTGCCAGCCAGTATATCGGAAGTGATAGAATTCCCAATGCAGGTATTATCTATAGTAAAGACCATGGAAAAACTTGGCATATCAGTTCATTGGCGCGTACCAATACGACAGAATCACAAGTTGCTGAAATAGAACCGGGGGTATTAATGCTGAATATGCGTGATAATCGTGGTGGAAGTCGTGCAGTTTCTACTACTACCGATATGGGTAAAACTTGGAAAGAACACGTGTCTTCTCGTACTTCTTTGCAGGAACCGGTATGTATGGCGAGTTTGATTAGTGTGAAAGCCAAAGATAATGTGCTGGGTAAAGATATTCTGTTGTTCTCTAATCCGAACGATACGAAGAATCGTCATAGTATCACAATTAAGGCAAGTCTTGATGGTGGAGTGACTTGGTTGCCCGAAAATCAATTGTTGTTGGATGCCGGTTGGGGCTGGGGATATTCTTGCCTGACTATGATTGATAAAGAAACAGTAGGTATATTATATGAAAGTAGTGTAGCTCATATGACTTTTCAGGCTATTAAACTGAAGGATATTATCAAGACTAAATAAATGAAATGTAGATTAACCTGTCTCATAGGTATGATATTTGTCTGTGCCATGACTATGGCACAGACAAATGCTTATCCGTTACTTCCTATGCCACAGAATTATAAAGTAACGGATAAGTCGTTTGCAATGGGAAAGGTAAAGCTTTCTACTCCGGTTCTGAAGTCGGAGTGGGAGGCTTTTATTGTGAATGCCGGCGGAGAATTGGCGGATAAAGCTGCCGCAGAGATAAAAGTAGAACTTCTTCCGGTTATTGATGGAGTTAAGTTAAATCCGGATGAGGCGTACCGACTGTCTGTGTCCGGGAAATTGATAAAGATAGAGGCTGTTACGGAACGTGGGGTGTATTGGGCCTTGCAAACGCTTCGTCAGTTAGAAAAGAAAAAGGGAAAGAAAAGTCTGTTTGCCGGTTGTGAGATTGTGGACTGGCCGGCTTTCCGAATCCGTGGCTTTATGCAGGATGTAGGTCGCAGTTATATTTCAGTGGAAGAATTAAAGCGTGAAATAGAGATATTATCTCGTTTTAAAATCAATGTGTTTCATTGGCATCTTACTGAAAATCAGGCATGGCGTTTGGAAAGTAAGATATTCCCGATGCTGAATGACAGTATTAATACAGTCCGTATGCCGGGTAAGTACTATACATTAGAGGAAGCACGTGAGTTGGTGGACTTTTGTAAGCAACATCAAGTCATGTTGATTCCCGAGATAGATATGCCGGGGCATAGTGCAGCTTTTATTCGTACTTTCCGTCATGATATGCAGAGTCCTGAAGGTATGAAAATCTTGAAACTCTTAATAGATGAAGTTTGTGAAACTTTTGATGTACCTTATTTGCATATAGGTACCGATGAAGTAGCATTTACTAATCCTGATTTTGTTCCCGAAATGGTATCTTATGTACGTTCAAAAGGAAAGAAGGTGATTTCTTGGAATCCCGGTTGGCATTATAAGCCGGGAGAAATAGATATGACTCACTTGTGGAGCTATCGTGGAAAGGCTCAACCGGGGATTCCTGCCATTGATTCCAAATTTCATTATTTGAATCACTTTGATACATTTGCCGATTTGGTCGCCCTGTATAACAGCCGTATATATAATAAGGTGGAAGGGAGTGATGATATAGCCGGTACTATATTGGCAATATGGAACGATCGGATGATTTCAAAAGAAGAAGATATGATTGTCCAAAACGGATTTTATCCCAGTATGCTTGCCATTGCAGAACGTGCATGGAGAGGTGGCGGAACAGAATATTTCGATGGGAATGGAACGATGCTTCCTGCCGAAGATACAGAGACATTCCATGAATTTGTTGATTTTGAAAATCGTATGTTATGGCATAAAGAACATACATTCAAAGGATATCCTTTTGCTTATGTGAAACAGACTGATGTCAAATGGAATATAACTGATGCTTTTCCTAACGGTGGGGACCTGTCAAAAGTATTCCCCCCGGAGCAGGAGTTGAAGGAGTCTTATGAGTATGAAGGAAAAACATACGGAACACGCAAAGCTATTGGTGCCGGTATTTATCTGCGCCATGTTTGGGGAACAATGGTACCGGCCTTTTATAAAGACCCTAAAGAAAATCATACTTCCTATGCTTATACATGGGTTTATTCTCCCAAAGACCAGGAAGTGGGGCTGTGGGCTGAGTTTCAGAATTATAGTCGTTCTGAGATGGACTTGGCTCCATTACAGGGAAAGTGGGATTATAAAGGCAGTCGAATATGGATTAATGATAAAGAAATAATGCCTCCTGTGTGGACAGCTACTCACCGGGTAAAAAGTAATGAAGTACCTTTGGGAAATGAAAATTGTGTGGTGCGTCCTCCATTGCTTGTCCACTTAAATAAAGGTTGGAACAAAGTACTCCTGAAGTTGCCGATAGGTAAGTTTGGAATGGACGAAACGCGTCTTGTCAAATGGATGTTTACTACCGTCTTTGTTACTTCGGATGGTGAAAAAGCAGTAGAAGGATTAATTTATTCACCTAAAAAACAACTATAAAATGAAAAACATTGCTTTACTTTTATTGGGGCTTTTCCTTGCACTGCCCCAATTTGCCCAGGAACGTAAATATTCTACATTCTATGAGCAACGTGCAACTTTATTCGAAGAACTTCCGGTTACTTCGAGAGATATTATCTTTTTGGGCAATAGCATAACTAACGGATGCGAGTGGGGTGAGCTTTTCCAGAATTCTCATGTGAAAAACAGGGGAATCAGTGGCGATATTTGTATGGGAGTATACGATCGTCTTGATCCTATTATAAAGGGAAAGCCGGCTAAAATATTTCTTTTAATAGGCATTAATGACGTATCGAGAGGAACATCGGCTGATACAATTGTTGCAAGAATCGAAATGATTGTAAAGAAAATAAAGGCAGAATCTCCGAAAACTGAATTATATTTGCAAAGTGTATTGCCTGTCAATGATTGTTACGGTATGTTTGGCGGACATACCTCTCGTTGGCAAGTTGTGAAGCAGATAAACGATTTGCTGAAACCTTTGGCAGAGAAGGAGAGGGTTACATATATCGATTTATATAGCCACTTTGTGGATGGAGCTACCGGAAAGATGAATCCTCAATATACCAATGACGGTCTGCATTTATTGGGAAAAGGTTACCTGTTATGGCGTGATATTGTGAAACCTTATGTTAACAAGAAATGAAAAAGATACTGATACTTTTTGTAAGTCTCTGTTTCTGTGTTACTCTTTTTGCACAGAAAAAAATCAAAGTTGCTTGTGTGGGTAATAGTATTACTTATGGTTATACATTGCCCGACCGTGAAACCAATGCTTATCCGGCGAAGTTACAGAAAATGTTGGGGGATGATTATGTGGTTGGTAACTTTGGAAAGTCCGGTGCTACTTTGTTGAACAAAGGTCATCGCCCTTATATGCAGCAGGAGGAATATCATAAAGCTATTGATTTTGCCGGTGATATCGTTGTTATCCATTTGGGTATTAACGATACAGATCCGCGGGATTGGCCTAATTATCGTGATTTCTTTATTCAAGATTATAGGGCGTTGATAGATTCTTTTCGTGTGGCTAATCCCAGATGCCGTATCTTGATTGCGCGTCTTACCCCGATTGCCGATCGCCATCTCCGTTTTGAGTCTGGTACACGTGATTGGCATGATGAAATACAATTGGCTATCGAGAATATTGCTAAATATGCCGGTGTTCAGTTGATTGATTTCCATGCACCGTTGTACCCTTATCCGTTTATGTTGCCGGATGCTGTTCATCCCAATGTAGAAGGAGCTGAAATACTGGCTAAGACCGTATATGAAGGTATTACCGGCGATTTCGGCGGATTGAGGATGAGTCCGTTGTATACAGACAATATGGTGTTGCAACACGGAAAACCGTTGACTATTCAGGGGACTGCCAATGCCGGTGATAGAATAACTGTATCCATTGCGCATCAGAAACAAAAAGTTGTAACGGGTATGGATGGTAAATGGTCGGTCACTCTTTCGTCTTTAAAAGCGGGAGGCCCTTATACATTGGTTGTTTCTTCGGGTAAACAAAAACTGACTTACGGTAATGTATTGGCCGGGGAAGTCTGGCTTTGTTCCGGGCAGTCCAACATGGAATTCTATTTAAACTGGAGTGCAACAGCCAAGCGTGATGTCGCTAAGGCTGCCAATGATAATATCCGTCTTTTTGATATGAAAGCGCGTTGGCGCACGGATGCCGTCGAATGGAATGCTTCCGTTCTTGATTCATTGAATCATTTGCAATATTATAAGAATACGGAGTGGACGGTTTGCTCTCCGCAAACAGCCGGTAATTTTTCTGCTGTGGCTTATTATTTCGGTAAGATGTTGCAGGACAGTTTGCAAGTGCCTGTCGGATTGATTTGTAATGCCATCGGTGGCTCACCCACTGAAGCATGGATAGACCGCAGTTCGTTGGAATATCATTTCCCGGCTATTTTGCGTAATTGGACTAAAAATGATTTTATCCAAGACTGGGTGCGTGGACGTGCTGCTCTCAATGTTAAAAAGTCAACCGATAAGTTGCAGCGTCATCCCTATGAACCTTGTTATCTGTATGAATCGGGTATTCTTCCTTTGCAACAATTCCCCATTAAAGGCATTATTTGGTATCAGGGAGAATCGAATGCGCATAATCGTGAGGCGCACGAAAAGCTGTTTAAATTATTAGTGGACAGTTGGCGCAAGAACTGGGAAGATAATGAGTTACCTTTTTATTATGTACAGTTATCAAGTATTGACCGTCCGTCATGGCCTTGGTTTCGTGACAGCCAACGTCGTTTCCTGACACAAATATCCCATACGGGAATGGCAGTGACTTCAGATAAAGGTGACTCTTTGAACGTACATCCTACGCATAAGCAGGAAGTAGGGGAACGTTTGGCTGTTTGGGCTTTAAACAAGACTTATAATTATAAAAATGTAGTGCCTTCGGGACCGCTTTTCAAGTCTGTTTCCTTTAAAAATGGGGCAGCTTATATTTCTTTTGATTATTCTGAGGGTCTTCATGCATCAGATAACAATGAAATTCGTACCTTTGAGCTGTCCGGAGACGATCAAATATTTTATCCGGCAAAAGCAGCCGTTGTGAACGGTGAGTTAAAAGTATGGAGTGATAAAGTAAAAGAGCCGACAATAGTGCGTTATGGTTGGCAACCGTTTACTCGTGCCAATTTGGTGAATGGTGCAGGGTTGCCGGCTTCAACGTTCCGTTCGGATGTGAAATAACGATAGGGGAAGCTTTGTGCTTCCCCATTGGAACGATAAAAAAATGTAAGATATGAGAAAATTGCGAATGTTAATGATGATGGGATGCATCCCGATGATATTAGGTGCCGAGGAATATAAGGAGCCTGAGAAGATAAACCTGAATAAAGGATGGGAATTCTCTCAGGTCGGAAAAAGCGAGTGGCTTCCAGCAAAAGTTCCCGGAACAGTACATCAGGATTTAATAAATCATGGCATGATTCCCAATCCTTTTTATGGAAAGAATGAAGAGAAAGTGCAGTGGGTGGAAAATGAAGACTGGACTTATAGGACTACTTTTAATGTGACGGACGAGCAACTGGCACGTGAAGCAGCCGTCCTTGAATTTGAAGGACTGGATACTTATGCTGATATTTATCTGAACGGTTCTTTATTGGAACGTACAGACAATATGTTTGTCGGTTATACGCTTCCTGTGAAAGAGGTACTGCGGAAGGGGGAAAACCGTCTGCAGGTTTATTTCCATTCACCCATCAAACAGGCATTACCGCAATGGGAAACAAACGGATTTGACTATCCGGCAGACAATGACCATAGTGACAAGCGTGTCAGCATCTATACCCGTAAAGCACCTTACAGTTATGGATGGGATTGGGGCATTCGGTTGACTACCAGTGGTATATGGCGTCCCGTACATTTGGTTTATTATGATGTGGCAGCTATTGAGGATTATTATGTGCGTCAAGCATCGGTAACTGAGGAATTGGCGAAGGTTGAGAATCAGTTGGCAATAAATAATATCACTTCTACTCCTCAAAAGGCGGAAGTGACCGTGAGTTATTCCTATAAAGACGGTGAAAAGACAACGAAGCAGAAAGAAGTGACTCTGCAACCGGGTGCGAATGAAATCAATATACCTATGGAAATCGGCAATCCTCATCTTTGGATGCCGAATGGTTGGGGCGAACCTGCTTTATATGATTTTGAAGCTCAGGTAAAGGTGGATGGCAAAGTGATTGCTTCCAAGCAGGAACGTATCGGACTACGCAATATCCGTGTAGTGAAGGAGAAAGATGCCCAAGGTGAATCTTTTTATTTTGAGGTAAACGGTAAACCGATGTTTGCTAAGGGAGCGAACTTTATTCCCGATGACGCTTTGTTGCCCAATGTCACGCCTGAACGCTATCACCGATTATTCAAGGATGTGAAAGAGGCCAATATGAACATGCTTCGTGTATGGGGGGGCGGTGTGTATGAGGATGATGCTTTTTATAAGGAAGCCGATGAACACGGTATCCTGATTTGGCAAGACTTCATTTTTGCTTGTACCACTTATCCGTCGGATCCTGCTTTCTTGAAGCGTGTGGAGGCGGAAGCCGACTACAATATCAAGCGTTTGCGCAATCATGCAAGTTTGGCCATGTGGTGTGGAAATAATGAAATCTATGAAGGAATGCGCTATTGGGGATGGGACAAGAAATATACCGACCCTGCCATCATGGAAGGTATGAAGCGAGGATACGACAAACTGTTCCGTGAATTGCTGCCTCTCAAGGTACAGGAACTTGATCCGGATCGTTTTTATATGCATGGCTCTCCTTACGAAGCCAACTGGGGGCGTCCGGAAAGTTGGAAGATAGCCGACAGCCATAATTGGGGCACTTGGTATGGACAGAAGCCTTTTGAGAGTTTCGATACCGAGATTCCACGCTTTATGAGCGAGTATGGTTTTCAGGCATTCCCGGAAATGAAGACCATTGCCACTTTCGCTGCACCCGAAGATTATGCATTGGAATCGGAAGTGATGAATGCTCATCAGAAGGCGTCTATCGGTAACTTCTTGATAAAAAAGACCATGGGACTGTATTATAAAGTTCCCGAAGACTTTGAACAACTGGTGTATTTGGGCTTGGTATTACAAGGACAAGGAATGCGTCATGGAATGGAGGCCCATCGCCGCAACCGTCCTTATTGTATGGGTACGCTTTATTGGCAGTTGAATGACAGTTGGCCGGTTGTTTCTTGGTCGAGCATCGATTATTATGGAAACTGGAAAGCCATGCACTATCAGGCAAAGAGGGCTTTCGCTCCGGTATTGGTAGATGCAATAAAAGAAGGGGATGATTTGAATATCTATGTAATGTCCGACAAGCTGGAAGCCGATAAAGATGTAACCCTTCAGTTGCGTCTGATGGATTTTGACGGAAAAGTATTAAAGAAAAAAGAGATAAAAGGGGAAGTGCCCGCTAATGCTTCTACCTTATATCATAAGGAGAAGTACGAGGGAATGACTCCTAATCCAAGGAATACTTTCTTATTGATGACACTGAAAAACAAGAAAGGAGAAGTATTGTCCGAAGAAACTTTTTATTTCAATTTCGCCAAAGACCAGGATTTGCCCAAGGCGGATATACGCTACAAGGTAAAGCAAATGGATGGAAAGTGTGAGATAACACTGTCTTCCAAACAGTTGGCAAGGGATGTGTTTATTGAAATCCCCAAGCAGTCAGATTCCAATTCCTTGACAGTATCTTCTCTTCAGGGAGCAAGGTTCTCTGATAATTTCTTCGACCTGTTGCCGGGACAAACGAAGAAAGTGGTAGTTACTTCGGAGGAACTGATGAAAGATGGGAAATTGGATATTCGTATCCATCAATTGAGTGATACTAACTAATCAATTATATATATTATGAAACATTTAATGAGCCTGGCAGGGCTGTCTGTGGCAGGTTTAATGCTTGTATCCTGCAACACACAAGTAAAAGAAGCAAATTATCAGGTTATCCCGTTACCGCAGGAAATCTCGGTAATGGAACAGGCTGCTCCGTTCATTTTGTCGGACGGTACAAAGATTATGTATCCCGAAGGTAATGAGAGGATGCAAAAGAATGCAGAGTTTTTGGCAAGTTATATCAAAGATTTAACCGGAAAGAGCCTGAGCGTACAAGCCGGTACGGAAGGCAAGGGAATTCTTCTGCAACTGGGGGGAAGTTCGGAAAATCCTGAAGGTTATCAATTAAAAGTAACGGATGCTAATGTGGTGATATCCGGTCCGACAGAAGCCGGAGTATTTTATGGTATCCAAACTTTGCGTAAGTCTATTCCGGTGGTGCAAGGTATGGATATAGCCCTTCCTGCAGTAGAAATCAGTGACTATCCCCGTTTTTCTTATCGTGGAGCACATTTGGATGTGTCTCGTCATTTCTTCCCGGTTGACTCGGTGAAACGTTTTATTGATATGTTGGCTTTGCATAACATCAATCGTTTTCACTGGCATATCTCTGATGATCAGGGATGGAGAATTGAAATTAAGAGTCGTCCCGAATTGACAGAAATCGGTTCAAAGAGAACAGAGACTGTAATCGGACATAATACAGGTAAATATGACGGTCAGCCTTATGGTGGTTTCTATACTCAGGAAGAAGCAAAAGAAATCGTAGCTTATGCTGCCGACCGGCACATTACGGTTATTCCCGAAATCGATATGCCGGGACACATGCAGGCTGCTTTGACTGCTTATCCGGAATTGGGATGTACAGGCGGTCCGTATGAAGTATGGAAAATATGGGGTATATCGGATGATGTACTGTGTGCCGGAAATGATGAGACACTGAAGTTTATTGACGATGTGTTGGGTGAAATCATTGAGATTTTCCCATCTGAATATATTCATGTAGGTGGTGACGAATGTCCGAAAGTGCGTTGGAAGACTTGTCCGAAATGTCAGGCACGTATCAAGGCATTGGGTATAAAAGGCGATAAGAAGCATTCTGCAGAGGCTTATTTACAGAGTTTCATTATTACTCATGCAGAGAAGTTCTTGAATGATAAAGGTCGTCAGATTATAGGCTGGGATGAGATTTTGGAAGGTGGATTGGCTCCTAACTCAACTGTTATGTCATGGCGTGGCGAATCAGGTGGCATAGAGGCTGCCAAACAGCACCATGATGTAATTATGTCACCGAATACTTATCTGTATTTTGACTACTATCAGTCTAAAGATGTTGAGAATGAGCCGGAGGCCATTGGTGGTTATCTGCCCATCGAAAGAGTGTATTCTTATGAACCGATGCCTAAGTCCCTCACTCCTGAAGAACAAAAGTATATAAAAGGTGTACAGGCTAACTTGTGGACTGAATATATTCCTACTTTCAGTCAGGTAGAATATATGGAATTGCCCCGTATGGCTGCTCTGGCAGAAGTGCAATGGACAATGCCTGCGAAGAAGAATTATGAAGACTTCTTGAAACGTTTGCCTGGATTGGTAGATGTATATGATGTATATAAGTACAATTATGCTACTCATGTATTTGATGTAAATGCTGTTTTCACTCCTAATCCGCAGGATGGAACATTGGATGTGACTTTGTCCACTATTGATAATTGTCCGATTTATTACACGTTGGATGGTAGTGAACCGACCGCAGCATCGGCACAGTATACAGAACCTTTGAAACTCAAAGAAAACTGTACTTTCCAAGCTGTGGCAGTTCGTCCTACAGGAAACAGTCGCATTGTGAAAGAGGATATAGCTTTCAACAAGGCAAGCATGAAGCCTGTTACTATGTTGCAACCGGTAAATAAACAATATGAATTTAACGGTGCTCCCACTTTGGTAGATGGATTGAAAGGTAATGGAAATTACAAGACAGGACGTTGGATTGCTTTCTATAAAAATGATATGGAGGCAGTGATTGATCTGAAAGAACCGACCGAAATTCAAAGTGCTTCTATTTCTACCTGTGTAGAAAAGGGTGACTGGGTATTTGATGCCCGTGCTCTTTCTGTAGCGGTATCCGAAGACGGTCAGAACTTTAAAGAAGTTGCTTCGGAAAAATATCCGGCCATGAAGCAGGATGACAAAAACGGAGTATTTAACCATACTTTGACATTCTCACCGGTTACAGCCCGTTATGTCAAAGTGACTGCTTTGACGGAACATAGTATTCCTGCCTGGCACGGTGGTAAAGGAAATCCTGCTTTCCTGTTTGTAGATGAGATTTCGTTGAACTGATTAATTCATAGCTTGTGTGACGAAGAAACAACTATATGGAAAATTACTGGCTGTATTAGTGGGTGGCTTATTGGTATGCAGTGCATGTCACCACACTGATACGTCAGGTGCTGAAATATCTCTTGAGAAAATGAACGGCTTCCCTTCGGGGAATGCCGCTTTTCTCAAGGGAGTTTCTGCTTTATATGCAGGAATAACAGAAGACCGTTTAATAATGGCAGGTGGATGTAATTTCCCGGATATTCCTGTTGCCGATGGCGGAAAAAAGGTTTTTTATAATGAAGTTTATGCTACACCTTTATCATCAGATACAGCCTTCCGGTGGAAGCAAGTTGGCTTTTTGCCTGTAGCATCGGCGTATGGAGTAACTATTTCTACACAAAAAGGGTTAATTTGTGTTGGAGGAACTACTGCTGATGGTAGTATATCTGATGTATTTCTTTTATCTTTGCAAGAAGACGTCTTGGTAACTGACACTTTACCTTCTTTACCCATGACTATCGATAATATGGCAGGTGCTTTAATAGGTGATTTGCTTTATATCGTAGGAGGAAACGTTAATGGTGTTCCCTCTGCGGATATGTATTCGCTTGATTTGTCAAATATGGATAAAGGATGGCAGAAAGAGCCCGGTGTGCCCGGCGAGCCGAGAGTTCAACCGGTGTGCGCGGCACAAGGGGGAAAACTTTATGTTTGGGGAGGCTTTGCCCCGGCAGCAGATGGGCGCGAAGCAACCTTGTCTGTGGACGGTTATGTATATTCGCCCGAGACGAGAGTATGGACTTCGGTAGCGACTCCGGTCGATAAAGAAGGAAAAAGCATTTCATTGGGAGGTGGAGCAGCCGTTCCTTGGGGAGAAGAAGCCATTTTATGTATTGGCGGTGTCAACAAGGATATATTCCTGAAAGCTTTGCAGGGCACTTATTCGGGAAAAGAATATCTGTCACATCCGGCGGAGTGGTATCAGTTCAATAAGAATCTGTTGCTTTATTATCCTGCAAAAGATGAATGGAGCTCTTTGGGCGAATATGAACAGGGAGCACGTGCAGGAGCTGCTTTGGTTGCTGACGGAGTTTATGCTTATATAATTAATGGTGAATTGAAACCGGGTATTCGTACCAATGAAATAAATAGAATTAAAGAGAATAGAAAATGAGGAAACTTACACTATTGGCAAGTGTGGCGGTGAGCCTGTTGCTGGCGGGTTGCGCCAAGGAACAGAAAGAGACACTTTCTGTGATTCCCGTTCCATTGAGTGCAGACTTGCAGAAGGGTGCTTTTCAATTGAATGATCAAACAAAATTATGGATAGATGCACCTCAGGAGGATAAAACGAGACTGGCAGATTATATCGCCGGCTCTCCTTTTCAATTGGATGCTGCTTTGGAAGAAGTAGTCGACAATGTTGTCATTCTTCAACAAGTAGACCGTTTGCCGGATATTACTTCGTCCGAAGGATATGTGCTGGAAGTAACTCCGAAGCAGGTGAAAATCCGGGCTGCTTCGGGCGCGGGACTTTTTTATGGTGTGCAGACATTCCTGCAAATGGTGAATGAAAAAAAGGAATTACCGGTAGGAACCGTTACCGATGAGCCGCGCTTTGCCTATCGTGGTATGATGCTCGATGTTTCCCGTCATTTCTTTGATGTGAATTTTGTGAAGAAGCAGATTGATGCTTTTGCCTATTACAAACTGAACCGTCTCCATTTACATCTGACTGATGCGGCAGGATGGCGTATTGAAATAGATAAATATCCCCGTCTTACTGAGTTTGCTGCGTGGCGTGAATTCCCCACCTGGAAAGAGTGGTGGAACAATGGTCGCCAATACAGTGAAGAAGGTAGTGAGAATGCTTATGGAGGTTATTACACCAAAGAGGATATCCGTGAATTGGTAGCTTATGCCGAATCTCGTTATATAACTATCATTCCCGAAATAGAAATGCCGGCACATTCGGAAGAAGTATTGACTGCTTATCCCGAACTGTCCTGTACACATGAACCCTATAAGCAGGCTGATTTCTGTGTGGGCAATGAAAAGACTTTTGAGTTTCTGGAAAATGTACTGACGGAAGTGATGGAATTATTCCCGTCCGAATATATCCATATTGGTGGAGACGAGGCAGGTAAAGCATCTTGGCCGACTTGTAAGTTATGCCAGGCACGGATGAAAAAAGAAGGTCTGAAAGATGTGAATGAATTGCAGAGTTATTTGATTCATCGCATTGAAGTATTTCTGAATGGCCATAACCGTAAACTGTTGGGTTGGGATGAAATTCTTGAAGGAGGACTGGCGCCTAATGCTACAGTTATGTCATGGCGTGGAACGGAAGGAGGTATGAAAGCGGTGGAATCCGGTCATAAGGCTATTATGACTCCGGGTGAATTCTGTTATTTTGATTCTTATCAAGATGCACCGGATTCGCAGCCCGAGGCTATCGGAGGCTATCTGCCTTTATCCAAAGTCTATTCGTTCAATCCCGTTCCTGATACATTAAGTGCCGAAAAGGTGGGACTGGTGTATGGTGTGCAGGCAAATCTGTTTACAGAATATATTCCGACACCCGAGCATGCTGAAATGATGATTTATCCCCGTGTTCTTGCGTTGGCGGAAGTGGCCTGGAGTGCACCGTCAAAGAAGAATTATGAAGACTTCCATGTACGGGCTTTAAAAGCAGTGGAAGAATTGAAAAAATCCGGTTATAATCCTTTTGAACTTAAGAACGAAATCGGCAATCGTCCCGGAGCTGATAAGCCGGTGGAACATTTGGCAGTAGGGAAAAAAGTGACTTATGGTCTTGATGCGGCTTATTATCCCGGATATGCTGCGGGGGGAGATACGGCCTTGGTCGATGGTGTACGTGGCGGATGGACCTATGGTGATAAGCGTTGGCAAGGTTTCATTGACAAGAAAAGAATGGATATTACGATTGATTTGGAAAAAGAAACGGAACTTCATTTTATCGGTGCAGACTTTATGCAGGTCTGCGGACCGGAGGTATTTATGCCTGCCGAAGTGATAATTTCTATATCCGATGATGGTAAAGATTTTATAGAATTGAAGCACATCGAGCATAAAGTAGTGAAAGATGATAAGGTAACTTTTACTAATTTTGGTTGGGAAGGTAATGCAAAGGGACGTTATGTACGTTATCAGGCAACTTCCGGCGAGTTTGGTGGCTTCTTGTTTACAGATGAAGTTGTAATTAAATAAATGACTATGATACGAAAACTGAGTATTTTGACCGGTGCCGCATTGTTTTATTTGCTGACTGCAATGGCGCAAAAAGAACCGGCCGATTATGTAAATCCTTTTGTGGGGACTACTAATTATGGGACAACTAATCCCGGTGCGCTTTGTCCGCAGGGAATGATGTCGGTCACACCTCTCAATGTGTTGGGGGCTGTTCCCGAAAATAAGATTAACAAGGATAGTACCTGGTGGTCTACTCCTTACGAGTTTAATAATAAGTATATGACGGGATTTGCTCATGTCAACCTGAGTGGTGTGGGTTGCCCCGAATTAGGCTCTTTGTTGCTGATGCCGACCACCGGAAAGCTGAATGTTGATTTTAATACTTACGGAAGTGTGTACAGCAATGAATCGGCTACTCCCGGCTATTATACCAATGTATTGGATAAGTATAATGTGAAGTGCGAAGTGACTGCTACTCCCCGCACCAGTATGGCACGTTTCACTTTTCCGGCAGGACAAAGCAATATCTTATTAAATTTGGGTGAAGGCTTGACAAACGAGAGTGGTGCTACAGTGCGTTTTGTCAATGACCGTGAGATTGAAGGAACCAAATTGCTGGGTACTTTTTGTTATAATCCGCAAGCTGTATTCCCGATATATTTTGTGATGCGCATTAATAAAGTTCCGGCAAAGCGCGGCTACTGGAAAATGATGCGTCCGATGGGTGTGGAAGCACAGTGGGATGACACGGCAGGCAAGTATAAACTTTACACTTCCTATACAAAGGAAATGAGTGGTGACGATGTCGGTGCATGGTTTACTTTTGACTCGACAGTGAGCGAAACGATAGAAGTCAGCATGGGGGTATCCTTTGTGAGCATTGAAAATGCACGTTTGAATCTGGAAAAGGAGCAACCGTTCGGAACCACCTTTGACAAGCTGCGTGCCGAAGCGCGTAAGATGTGGAATGATGACCTTTCACGTGTCACAGTCAAAGGCGGAACTGAAGAACAAAAAGGAGTATTCTATACAGCCATGTATCATACCCTTATTCATCCGAATATCCTTCAGGACGTTAGCGGTCAATATCCGCAGATGGAAGGCGATAAGATTCTGACTACCAACCGTAATCGTTATACTGTATTTTCATTGTGGGATACATACCGCAACGTACACCAACTGATGACATTAGTGTATCCTGAGCGCCAGATGGATATGATTCATACCATGCTCGGCATGTATAAGGAACATGGATGGTTTCCCAAATGGGAACTTTACGGACGTGAGACACTGACAATGGAAGGCGATCCTTCTATTCCGGTTATCGTGGACAGTTGGATGAAAGGTCTTCAGGACTTCGACATCAACTTGGCATATAAAGGAATGTATAAGTCGGCCACTACCCCGGGTAAGGATAACCTGATGCGCCCGGATAATGATGACTATATGGCAAAGGGATATGTGCCGATGGAAAGCCAATATGATAATTCTGTTTCACATGCCCTGGAATATTATGTGGCAGATTATGCGTTGTCTACTTTGGCTGAAGAATTGGGAAAGAAAGAAGATGCCAAGTTGTTCCGCAAACGTTCCATGGGTTATAAGAATTATTTCTGCAAAGAGTTTGGTACTCTTCGTCCCATTACGAAGGAAGGCAGGTTTTATGAACCGTTCGATCCCAAAGAAGGAGCAAACTTTGCACCCAGTCCCGGTTTCCATGAAGGAAATGCATGGAATTACACATTCTTTGTTCCTCATGATATTAAAGGGCTGACAAAATTGATGGGCGGTGACAAGAAGTTCGTAGATAAGCTGCAAAGTGTGTTCGATGAAGGAAATTATGATCCCGCCAACGAACCCGACATTGCTTATCCGTACTTATTCAGCCGTTTCAAAGGCGAAGAATGGCGTACCCAGAAATTGGTAAAAGAGTTGTTGGCCAAACACTTTACTACCAAACCCGACGGTATTCCCGGAAATGATGATACAGGTACTATGTCTACATGGGCTATCTTCAGCATGATGGGATTGTATCCTGATTGTCCCGGTGTACCCGAATATACATTAACTACTCCGACTTTTGATGAGGTAACTATTAAGCTTGATCCTGAATATTGGGGTAAAGATAAACTGGTTATCAAAAAAGAAGGCCATGGAGATTACATCAAGGAAATCAGATTAGGAAATAAGAAAATAAACAAATACCTTATTTCTCATGATGACTTGATAAAGGCGGGAGAGATTACTTTTGTTGTTACAGACCATATCAATAAATAAGAAAAACTATGAATACTAAACGATTTTTATGTGCCGCATTGGGAGCTATCTGTTCCCTTGCTTTCATGCAAGCGCAGGTAAGAACCGAGCAGACCTTTGAAAAAGGGTGGAAGTTCACTCGTGAAGACAATGCAGACTTTGCGAAGCCCGGATTTAATGATGCCAAGTGGCAGAATGTCACCGTCCCTCACGACTGGGCTATCTACGGGCCATTCAGTATAAATAATGATAAGCAGGAGATGGCAATTACCCAGGACGGACAAACAGAAGCAATGGAACATGCCGGACGTACCGGCGGGCTTCCTTTTGTGGGAACAGGGTGGTATCGCCTCAATTTTGATGCTCCTTCTTTTGAGAAAGGCAAGAAAGCTACATTGATATTTGACGGTGCCATGAGTCATGCCCGTGTATATATCAACGGACAAGAGGCAGGATACTGGCCTTATGGCTATAATTCATTTTATGTGGATGCCACTCCTTATCTGAAACCGGGAGAGAAAAACGAACTGGCAGTCCGCCTGGAAAACGAACGTGAATCTTCACGCTGGTATCCCGGGGCAGGATTGTATCGCAATGTACATTTGGTGGTGACAGAAGATGTACATATTCCCACATGGGGAACGGTTATCACAACTCCCGTTGTAGAGGACGGTTTCGCAAGAGTTAATGTGAAGACCGATTTAGTGATGCCTGAAGGAAAAAATGTCGGTAATTACCGTATTGTAACTGAAATTCTGAACCCCGAAGGAAAGAGAATTTCTTCGGATGACAGACCGGGAGATAAACTGGACGGGAATTTCTTTAATCAGAATTTTGTTGTGTACCGTCCTTCTTTATGGTCGCCTGAAAATCCGGCATTGTATACCGCAGTTTCCAAAGTATACGATGGAGAGACATTGAAGGATGAATATACGACTCGTTTTGGTATCCGTACATTGGAGATTATCCCTGACAAGGGCTTCTTCCTGAATGGTAAACTGACAAAATTCAAAGGCGTTTGTAATCACCATGATTTAGGTCCTTTGGGAGGAGCGGTAAATGATGCGGCCATCCGCCGCCAAATCCGTATCTTGAAGGATATGGGCTGTAACGCCATCCGTACTTCTCACAATATGCCTGCTCCTGAACTGGTAGAGGCGTGTGATGAAATGGGTATGATGTTGATGCCGGAATCATTTGATGAATGGAAATCGGCAAAAATGGCGAATGGCTATCACAAGATATTCGATGAGTGGGTTGAGAAAGACCTGGTAAATCTTATTCGTCACTATCGCAATAATCCGAGTGTTGTGATGTGGTGTATCGGTAATGAAGTGCCCGACCAATGGAATGGAAATAACGGACCTAAACTTTCACGTATGTTGCAGGATATCTGTCATCGCGAAGACCCGACCCGTCCGGTCACTCAGGGTATGGATGCTCCAGATGCTGTAGTCAACAATAATATGGCGGCTACTATGGACATAGCCGGATTCAATTATCGTCCTCACAAGTATCCCGAAAACTATAAGAAGCTGCCGCAACAGATTGTTTTGGGCAGTGAGACTGCTTCTACTGTCAGCTCTCGCGGTGTGTATAAATTCCCTGTGACGCGTCAGGCCATGAAGAAGTATGACGACCATCAGTCTTCATCATACGATGTGGAACACTGCGGATGGTCTAACTTGCCCGAAGACGACTGGATTTGGCATGATGACAAACCATGGGCTATCGGAGAATTTGTATGGACAGGTTTTGATTATCTGGGCGAGCCGACACCTTATTATACTGATTGGCCCAGTCACTCTTCTTTATTTGGCATCATTGACCTTGCCGGTCTGCCGAAAGACCGTTACTATCTCTACCGCAGCCATTGGAATAAGGATGAAGAGACTCTTCATATCCTTCCTCATTGGACATGGCCGGGACGGGAAGGAGAAGTTACTCCGATTTTTGTCTATACCAACTATCCTTCGGCAGAAGTGTTTATCAACGGTAAGAGTCAGGGTAAGCGTACCAAAGACTTGAGCGTTACTCCTGAAAATAGTGCTGATTCAGCATCTACAGCCAACTTTAAACGCCAGCAACGTTATCGCCTGATGTGGATGGATACGAAGTATGAACCGGGAACAGTAAAAGTAGTGGCTTATAATGACAAAGGAGAAGCAGTTGCCGAAAAGGAAATTCACACTGCCGGCAAGCCCGACCATATCGAACTGGTAGCCGACCGTAACGAAATCAAGGCAGATGGTAAGGACTTGTCATTTGTAACTGTAAGAGTAGTAGACAAGGACGGTAATTTGTGCCCTGATGCTCAACATCTTATCAAATATTCGGTGAAAGGGGCAGGAACTTATCGTGCCGGAGCTAATGGCGACCCTACATCAATAGAGCTTTTCCATCTTCCACAGATGAAAGTTTTCAATGGAATGATGACCGCCATTGTCCAAAGTACCGATAAGCCGGGCGAAATAACATTGACTGCAACCGGTAAAGGACTTAAATCAGGTAAGTTGGTTTTAATGAGTAAGTAAAGAGATTTGTTTAAATTCCTTCTATCTGTGCCCCGCTTGATTTTATTAAGCGGGGCTTTTTATATTAAAATAGTTAGAAAATAATTCGGGATATCTGCAGTTAGCTCTGAAAAAGTTGCTAAATTTGTTCCCATATTTAATATGTTGTTTAGAAATCTTAATATTTTATTACTATATTATGTTGACCCAAATCATAAACGCGAAGATACTTACCCCTCAGGGATGGTTAAAGGACGGTTCGGTCCTGATGCGTGACAACAAAATTTTAGAAGTAACAAATTGTGACCTGGCTGTTATCGGAGCTGAACTGATTGACGCCAAAGGTATGTATGTAGTTCCCGGCGGTGTGGAAATCCACGTTCATGGCGGTGGTGGCGGAGACTTTATGGAAGGTACCGAAGAGGCTTTCCGTACAGCTGTTAACGCCCACATGAAACACGGTACTACCAGTATTTTCCCAACTCTTTCTTCATCTACCGTGCCGATGATTGAAGCGGCTGCCGAAACCTGTACAAAGCTGATGGCAGAGCCTGACAGTCCGATACTTGGTCTTCATCTTGAAGGACATTACCTTAACATGAAGATGGCAGGCGGCCAGATGCCTGAAAACATAAAAGACCCGGATCCGAAGGAATATATCCCTATTGTAG
>OGGK01000420.1_pt1 | contig 40958 bp, 66 predicted proteins | sample 1571171 | NCBI WGS metagenome assembly OGGK01 (sample SAMEA2581958, study PRJEB24529) | metagenome | biome: Human gut stool | place: China | collected 2011 | reverse complement strand
GCCCGAAGTGGTGCGAGAAGATTTGTGGCGGCGAAAAGACCATTGAGGTGCGAAAGACCCGTCCGAAGCTGGATACGCCGTTTAAGTGCTATATCTACTGCACGTTGCCAAAATATCCGCACGAGGACTTCATCGCGACGAACTATCCAATGCCACAGTTTTACGGCGGCGGCAAGGTCGTCGGCGAGTTCACCTGTGACCGGATATTTCCCATCAATGTTTTCGACAATGGTGGCATTCAGAACTGGTTTTTCGAGCACATGGAGCGATCTTGTCTTACATACGAGGAGCTTGCTGGCTACATCGGCAACGGGGAAACCGGCTACGGCTGGCACATCTCCGATCTGCGCATCTACGACGAGCCGCGAGAGCTGATCGATTTTGAACGCCCCTACGAATGCAATGAATGCGACGCGAAATGGGCGACCGAATGCAACACTTGCCACGAAGAAGGCAAAATCAAGCGCGCGCCGCAGAGCTGGTGCTATGTGGAGGCGAAGGAATGAAGCTGACTATTATCTTCAAGGACGAGTTTGAGGAGCACATGAAAAAGCAATTCGGGCATTTCACGAATCCGCAGCAGGTATACGGTGTGCGGTCCGTACACATGGAAGGGGGGTATCTATACTCCACTATTTCGGACACGGTTCGCTGGCGTATGGATGATATTTCCAGATTTTACTGTGAGGAGGGCTGACAATGGATGAACCGAAAAAGCCTTTTTACCGCGACAAGAAATGGAAACTTGGCAGAAGTTGCGGCTGGTGGCATATACCGTACTGCCCGCATTGCAAGCGGCAGTTGGGGCTGATGGCCGAAGAGCAGAAAGCTGAAAAATGCCCGATGTGCGGAAAATCGTTAGAATGGGATGGTGCTGACAATGGCTGAACTGAAACCGTGCCCGTTTTGCGGATGCGAAATGAAAATCGAAGCTGTAACGATCAATTATATCGAAACCGCTTTGCTCGTTGGGGATCCGCAGCACAAAGATGGATGCATGATGGGTGCAATGTCGCCGCCGAGAAGCAAAGACGTTGACAAACTGGTCGAATTTTGGAATTGGAGGGCTGACAATGGCGACAAAGAGAGTGTGTGACCGTTGCGGAGCGGAGATCAATCCGTTCAACTCCGTCACCTATGCCGGTATGCGGCAAGTTAAAAACGACATAAGCGACATCGAATACGAACTATGTGTTTCGTGCGCACACGAACTGCGGAAGTGGTTCAATGGGGAGGTGTCGAGGAGGGCTGACAATGGTAAGCAATAAAAGAGCGGAAGATTGCGCTAAAACACTTGCGCAGTTCTGCAAGGATCAGGGCGGATGCCAAAACTGTATATTCAGGGCGTTTGGCGCTGATCGGTGGAAATGCCATGTTGGAGAGCCTGCGTGGTGGGATCTGGAAGAAGTAGCCGACAATATGGAAGCGAAAAAGCGGAATCACGGGTATTTGTAAGGAGGTGTGGCGCAATGGCTGACCAAATGCAGTTATATGACACATCTGCCCCAACTGGGGCGCCAAGATGGACGGAGGTGACGGCGATGCGGCTGATTGACGCTGATGAAGCATTGAGACTGTTTGGCGAAGAATACGAGGAAACGAAAGAATTGATACACAACGGTGAAACTCATCTTGATAGTCTTGCCGAGGGATTTACAGAAGCATATCACATAATCAAGTATGTTGTTCCAACCGTTGACGCTGTGGAAGTGGTGCGGTGCAATGACTGCAAGCATTACAAGCCGGATGAATACGAATGCGGATGTGATTTCGCTGGTGGACTACCGTATGTAAAGGCTGACGATTTTTGCAGTTGCGGAGAACGGAGGACTATGATTAAAGACAGCGGAGAAAGAACCAAGTTTCCAAGCGGAGCACTCCGGGATATGCACACGGGCAAGGGACGGATGGATTTGCTCCCTTGGTCGGCTATCATGGAAGTGTCGAAGCACTGCGAGGCGGGCGCTTTGAAATACGGGGAGCATAATGTCGATAAAGGGATCCCAACCCACAGTTTGTTAGATTCCGCTATTCGCCATGCGGCAAAATATCTGGCGGGCTATGTGGATGAGCCGCACCTTGTAGCTGCGGCGTGGAACCTACTGTGGGCGATCGAGATGGAGATTGTCCACACTGAATGCGTGGATACTCCGTGGAGGGCAAGCGATGGCGAATAAGGACGCAATGCTGGAAGCATTAGAGGAGATAGAGAACGGTATGTGCCGCATTAAGGAGCAGCGGAGCATTTGGCAGAATAGCCTTGTATATGCACTCTGCCAAGCTGTACGGCTGCTTCTGATGGACAAGATCAAGGAGGGACGGAAATGAGGATTGACGGCAAAACCCTGCCCAACAACCCCATGAGGGCGTACCAGCAGGGCAAGATGATGGGGACAAAGCAAAACATGGATTTGGTGTCCGAAGTGCTGCTTACAAAATTTGGATTCCACGTGTTGGAGGAAACGCCGGACAGCCACGACACTATGAGTGTTGAGTATCTGCAAAAATGCCTTGTGGATCTGGTGGACGCAAAAAACAGCGGCTATGTGACCAAGAAGGATATTGCGGACGCTCTGCGGAGCGACTACAAACTAATTAACAACGCAGAGTAAGGAGGCTGGCATGAGCCGAAAACAGACGCTGCCGTATGATGTGCGGCTTGAGTGCATTGCCTATGTCAGAGGTTATCCACGGCGAGTACAGGCGTACAACGACGCAAGGAGCGAGATACTGAGCGGCGGTAACAGTGCAACAGAGGGTATGCCCCGCTCCCCCGGCATTGGTAGACCGGCAGAAAGCAAGGCGGAGCAGCTTGCCGCCATAGAGAACTGGCCGGAAACCAAGAAAATGCGGGCTGTTGAATATGCCATAGACCGATGTGGTCGGGATTTGGAGAGCGAGAGCGTTCGAAAGCAGCTTACACAGGGGATCATGCGCAACTGTCAGGGCAAGCATAAGTATTCCCGCAACAAGATTATCGTGCCGGGGATAAGTGAGCGGACATTCAGCCGCCGGAAAGAGCAATTTCTCTATGACATAGCCATATATTGTGGTTTTGCAGAGAAAGTTGGCACAAATTCCACCTAATGATGTGCTACAATAGGTACAGTGGATGATAAGGAATAGTCATCCACCCGTCTTTCCACTCAACCCGTTTCCTCCATCTTATGCGCCGCCGGTATTGGGCGCACCTTCTGGCACCGAAAGGTCATACCGGCACAAACAGCCTGTAGGGAAACCTGCGGGCTGTTGTTATATGCCGTGCGCTCGTTGCACCCCACGATCAGGGGCGGGAGGTCGCACCTCCCACACGGCACAAATATATGCGGGCGGAAGCTGGGAGGAATCAGCTCCGATAGTAAAATTTCGGGTTCGCAGGTTCGAATCCTGTCGCCTGCACAAGAGGCCGGGTAGCACCCGGACACTGTGAGACCGCAATCGTCACGGCCTTGTGTAAAGGCCGGTGACCTGCGCCAGCAGGAGCCGCAGGTAATCTGGGCAGCTCCTCACGCCACGCTCCCAGTCCTCCAGCGTGCGGGTGGGGATACAATAACGGGTGGCAAAGGCCGCCTGCGACAGGCCGGTGTGCTGACGGATGTCCCGGATCGTCAGGTGGGCGGCGTCCCAGAGACGCGCCAGCAGGTCGATGCGGTCTGCGGGTATGTCCGCATCTGGTGCATCGCCCCAGACGGAGGACAGCGACCAGTCGGAGACAAAGGCGTCTCGGTCGGAAGAAGAAAGCGCTGCGCTGAACAAGGAAAAAAACAGTTTGTCTGTCATTTTTAGGATCCTTTCATCGTCAAAATTGTAAAAAAGGAAAAGCACCGAAAACCGGTGCTTTTCCTGCGGTTGAAGGGTTTGTCCTTCTTGCTATTTCAACCCAAGGCGGCAGGATCGAGCCGCACCAGATGCAAGCGCCTCCTGCATCCGACAGAAATAGTTTACCACGCTGCACAGGAAATGTCAAGCACCATCATGACCGTGTTCCGCCCGCCGGATATGCGGCGTTTTCAAGCTCCCACCGCTCTTCCTGCGTCAGGGTGCTGGCGATCATGTCCGCGATCTGCTGCTGGGTCTTGTACCGTACCGCAAGTCCGACCTTCGTGACGTCATCGTCGTGGTAGACCGTCCATTCCTCCCGGTCCCAGTGGTACTTGCACCAGACATCGCCGGTAGACTTGTCGTAAAAAATCTCCGCATACTCCCCCGTGCGGGAGCCGAGCCCCTTGGTGGCGTTGGAGGCGTTGGCCAATGTCTCCTGGTTGATGTTCCGTCCGTGGGTGTTGATCTCCATGCTCCGTTCCTCCTGTCGAAAATTTTCATGGGCGGGGTTGGTCGGGTCAGCCCCGCCCGCAGCGTACCTGCGATCAGGCGGTCAGCTCTGCTGCCGTAGCGGCCACGCGCTCCTCGGCGGCGCGGATGCTGTCCGCCTTGCTGTAGGTGTGGGCCACCGGGTCGTCCCGGTAATCGTGTGCGGCGAAGGCGTCCGCTGCGGACTTGCTGTCGAACCATGCCTCACGGCAGAAGCTGGATCCCCATACTGCGTAGGTGACGGAATAAAAAGTCTTTTTCATGATATTTTCCTTTCTGCCGCTGTGCGGCTACCCTGTCCTTTGATCTGTCTATATAATACCACGCATTGCGTGGTTTGTCAAGGGGGGAAATTAAAAAATGAAAAATGACACAAGTTTGCACATATTTTTCCGGGAGCCAGCATGGGACAATAGAGCTGGCGGAAGCCCAGATCGCCAAAAATTTCTATGCGGCATAGGTGCCCCGTAAGGGGAGACCACAGCGAGTGACGGGGACTTTCCCTGAAGCGCTAAAGCAGGGCAGGACTGCAATGCCGCACCAAAAGCGGAGAGCCGCTGCCGTGGGCAAATGGCATAGCGCCTGCCCGGAAGTGCGGCTATACCGCTCAGAAGTGAGCTGTGGAAAAGACATTGCCACCTGCTGGCAAACTGTGTAACCCATGTTTGAGAGCTTCCAGAAGGCCGCATGGGAGGGGAAAGACTGTTACTGTAGCCAAGGGGTGGGGGCTGGTGACAAAACAGGAGGAAAGCATGGAAATCACAAAACGGCGGCTTGCGGATATTGTGCCGTATGCCGGCAACGCAAAAAAGCATGATAAACGGCAAATCAACAATGTTGCGGAGAGCATCAAGCAATACGGCTTTGTGCAGCCGATTGTGATTGACCGTGATGGAGTTATCGTCATTGGGCATTGCAGAGCGTTGGCTGCTCAGAAATTGGGCATGGAAGAAGTGCCTTGTGTCTGCGTGGACGATCTGACACCGGAGCAGGTGAACGCCCTGCGGCTGGTGGATAACAAGAGCAACGAGAGCGATTGGGACTTTGACCTGCTGGCTGATGAGTTGCCGGGGCTTGACCTGTCGGCGTTTGACTTTGATTGGGGTCTGCGTGATGAACTCGACACGTCAGTGGTAGAGGACAACTACGATCCCGTTTTACCGGCAGAGCCGAAGAGCAAACTGGGCGATGTGTACCAGCTTGGAGACCATCGCCTTATGTGCGGAGATAGCACGTCTTTGACAGACGTACAGAAGCTTGTGGGGGGGGCACAAATGGATTTGCTGCTCACAGATCCCCAGTACAATGTGGACTATCAGGGCACCGCCGGGAAGATTAAGAACGACAATATGGAGGATACGGCCTTCAGGCGTTTCCTGACGGATGCATTCTCCAATGCGGCGATGGTCATGAAGCCCGGTGCTCCGTTCTACATCTGGCACGCAGACAGCGAGGGGTATAACTTCCGAGGCGCGTGCAGAGATGCGATGCTGCGTGTCCGGCAGTGCCTGATCTGGGTGAAGAACTCCCTTGTGATGGGGAGACAGGATTTCCAGTGGAAACATGAACCTTGCCTGTACGGTGAGAGCGAAATTGAAGAGGACGCGCATGAGCCTTGCCTTTACGGATGGACGGAAGGTAAGAAGCACTACTTCTTCAAAAACCGCAGACAGACAACTGTGCTGAATTTCGATAAGCCTGTCAAGTCTGCGGAGCATCCGACCATGAAGCCGATTAAGCTGTTTGATTACCAGATGCAGTGCTCCAGCAAGCCGGGAGAGAATGTCCTCGACCTGTTCGCTGGCTCCGGCACAACGATCATGGCAGCGGAGCAGAATGGCAGACACGCTTTCTGCATGGAGTACGATCCGAAGTATGCGGACGTCATTATTGATCGATGGGAAAAGTTTACCGGAGAAAAGGCGGTGCTTCTGCATGACTGATGCTCAGGTGACTGCGCGGAGGATGTTGAAGAAAAACCAGCAGTATTTATCCACACAGCAGATGAAAACACTGAACGGGCTGATTAAGTCCGGCGATATTACAGGGGCCATGAATGGCCTGCATACATTGGTGGCGAGAAAGCTGACTGCGAGAAAGGAGGGCGCGTATGGCAAGGCCAAGAAAGGAAATAGATCAGAAGCAGTTCGAGAACCTATGCGGCCTGCAATGCACGCTTGAGGAAATCTGCGGCTGGTTTGACGTGACCGATAAAACGTTGGATAGTTGGTGTAAGCGCACCTATCATGCCAGTTTTTCCGAGGTATTTAAGCAAAAGCGAGGAGCGGGGAAAATTTCGCTGCGTCGGAGCCAGTGGCAGCTTGCGGCAAAGAACGCAAGCATGGCGATTTGGCTGGGGAAACAGTACCTTGGGCAGCGCGATATTGTGGAGCTGGGTTTGCCGACTGACAACACGCAGGATGACGCATTGAGTGTGAGCCTGCGTGAAATGGCGGAAGGGTTGGAGAGCGATGATTAGCCCGAAGCAGCAGAAAATCCTTGCTTTCCCCTATTCCAAGTATGACGCGCTGATCTGCGACGGTGCCGTGCGTTCCGGCAAGACCTCTATCATGATGTGGGCGTTCGTCCGCTGGGCGATGGAGAATTTCAGCGGTCAGCGCTTCGGCGTGTGTGGCCGCACGGTGGATAGCTGCACCAAGAACATCATCGTGCCGTTCACGGCGATGAGCCTTGCAAAGGAACGTTATCTCATCCGCTGGCGGCGCGGCGACAAGGTGATGGAAGTGCGGCGCGGAGCCGTGACGAATTACTTTGAGGTGTTCGGCGGCAAGGATGAGGCCAGCTATACGCTGATCCAAGGCCGCACGCTGGCGGGGGCGCTGCTGGACGAGGTGGTGCTGATGCCGCGTTCGTTCGTGGAACAGGCATTGACCCGCTGCTCGGTAGATGGTGCAAAGCTGTGGTTTTCCTGCAACCCGGGAAGTCCACAGCATTGGTTTTATACAGAGTGGATACAGAGGAACAAAGAGCGGAACGCGCTGTATCTGCATTTTGAAATGACGGACAACCCCGGGCTGTCGCAGAAAACGCTGGAGCGGTATCAGTCGATGTTTACGGGCGTGTTTTATGATCGTTACATCCGTGGACTGTGGGTGCTGGCCGAGGGGCTGATCTATCCCATGTTTGACGAGAGCTGCATTGTGGACGAGCTGCCGGAAAAGGGAGAATACTATGTTTCCTGCGACTACGGCACACTTAACCCGTTTTCTGCAGGGCTGTGGTGCTGGGACGGCAAGACGGCCACACGCGTCCGCGAGTATTACTATTCCGGGCGCGAGAACCAAAAGAACAAGACAGACGAGGAATACGCTGACGAAATTAAAAAGCTCATTGGCGAGGCGGATGTCAAAAGCATTATCGTTGACCCGTCTGCCGCTTCGTTTATCGAGGTTTTGCGGCGGCGCGGTTATATGGTGCGAAAGGCCAGCAACGACGTAACCAATGGCATTATGACTACAGCGCGGTTTTTGCAGGACGGCGTAATCAAGATACACCGAGATTGTAAAGACTGCATTCGAGAGTTTGGACTGTATCGGTGGGACGAAAAATCCACAGATGACAGGCCAATCAAGGAAAACGATCACGCAATGGACGAGACGCGCTATTTTGCTTATACAGTCCTGAAGAACAAGGCGTATCGGCGCGATTATACACCACTTTGGAACAGATAGGACGGTGAGCAGCTATCAAAACATATAACGACCTCGTGGCAGTCGGTGACAACGAGCAGGCGCGCATTGAGTTTATCCGCAGCGCGATCAACGCGCATCGTGAATCCCACGCATATAAGACGGCGGCGGATGCTGAGGAATATTACAACGGCCTGAACCCGACCATTAACCGCTATGAAAAGATCATCTACGATATGCAGGGCCGTGCCCACACGGATATGTGGACGGCAAACCATAAACTGGCCAGCCGCTTCTTCGGTCTGGCGGTGGATCAGGAAGTTTCCTATCTTCTGGGTAACGGCGTAACCTTTGCGGAGAAGGAAACGCCGAACAAGCTATGCCCGGACTTCGACCAGGAAGTCATGGATGCAGCGCGTGAAGCGAAAATCGCAGGCGTGTCCTTCGGCTTCTGGGATTTGACGCATTTGCGGGTGTTCTCTCTGCTTGAGTTCGTCCCCCTCTATGATGAAGAGGACGGTGCAATGAAAGCCGGTATCCGGTTCTGGCAGGTGGCACAGGATAAGCCGTTGAGAGCGACGCTGTATGAGATCGACGGATTTACCGAGTATTTCCAGCCCAGCGGCGAGGATATGGCCGTTATGCAGCCGAAGCGCAGCTATAAGCTGATCGAGCGCAAGGCGGAGGTCGGCGAAACAGAGATTTACGACGGTGGGAATTATCCGAGTTTTCCCATCGTGCCGCTGAAAAACAACAAGCGGTGTTTATCCGAGATTGTCGGCAAGCGCAACACCATCGATGCGCTGGATCTGGCGTCCTCGAACATGGTTAACAATGTGGATGAGGGCAACCTGATTTATTGGGTGCTGTCTAACTGCAACGGCATGGACGACCTCGACGATGCAAAGTTTGTGGAGCGCTTGAAAACCACGCACGTTGCCCACGCCAACGGCGATGATGTCGCAAAGGTGGAGAGCAAGACCATCGAGGCCCCGTATGAGGGCACGAGCAGCACCATTGATATGCTCAAGAAAAAGCTATACGAGGATTTTCAGTGCTTTGACGCAGCGGCGGTATCTGCCGGGAACCAGACGGCGACCGCGATCAAGGCCAGCTATGTGCCGCTGGACCTGAAAACGGATAAGTTTGAATTCGAGGTCACGCGGTTTATTGTGGAAATCCTGCGTCTTGCGGGCATTGAGGACAAGCCGAGCTACACGCGCAATCAGATCATCAACAAGAGCGAGGAAACGCAGAACATTCTTCTGGGTGCGGCGTATTACGATGACGAATACATTACAAAGAAGCTGCTGACCATCAACGGCGACATTGACCAGTACGAGGACATGGCAAAGCGGAAGGCGGCAGAAGAGATTGACCGGAGCTTTGCGGAACCGGATGCGCCGGAGGTGAACGGCGATGGCGAACAGTGACCTCGGACACAAGCTGACCGATAAGGAGCTTGCGAAGCTGGAGCGGCGTATTGCAACGCTATACCGCGAGGCGGGGAAAGAACTGCAAGCTACCATCGACGCATATTTTGAGCAATTCAAAAAGCGCGACGAGGAAATGAAGGCTCTGATCGGCACCGTGCAGAACGGCAAGGAATGGACGGAGGCCGACTATAAGCAATGGCGGCTCAACCAGATCGGGCGCGGGGAACGCTATCAGGCCATGCGCGACAAGGTTGCGCAGAGGGCAACCGATGCAAACGCTGTGGCGGTGTCCTATACCAACGATGCGACGCCGGGTATTTACAGCCTGAACCGCAATTATGCGGCTTACACCATTGAACGTGTCACCGGGAATATCGGCTTTGACCTGTGGGACGAGCAGACGGTAAAGCGGCTTATGGTAGAGCAGCCGGACTTAATGCCGTACTACCCAAAGGACAGGGCACTGAAACGCGGCATCGACCTCGCGTATGGCAAGAAGCAAATCACGGCAAGCGTCACCAGCTCCATCTTGCAGGGAAAGAGCATCAAGCACATGGCGGATGATCTGCAAAAGCGCATTACCACCATGAGCCGCGATTCCGCCATCCGCACCGCTCGTACAGCCGTGACCGGCGCACAGAATGCCGGACGCATGGACAGCTACGCAGCGGCGGAGAAGATGGGGATAAAGCTCAAAAAAGAATGGTTGGCTACGCTGGACGCGCGTACACGCCACTCTCATGCCATGCTTGACGGCGAACAAGTGGCGCAGGACAAGAAGTTTTCTAACGGCTGTCGTTTTCCCGGCGACCCACAAGGACCACCGTGGGAGATATATAACTGCCGCTGTACGCTGATTGCCGCCGTGGATGGGGTAGATACATCAGACGGGCTGCGTAGGACACGCGACGGGCTTATATCTGACGTGACATATGCGCAGTGGGAAGCATCGAAGCAGGGATACAGCGGCAAACAGTTATCCCCATATCACATGGGGATCGAAAAATCTGCAAAGGATGTTACGAAGAAATACATAGATTCCGCCAAGCCCCGCATGGGTAAGGTGCGATACGAGAACGGGTACCGCTCCAAAAAACACAAAGAAGAAATAAATGTTGCAAATCAAATTAGAGAGCTGTTCGGTGGGAAAATTGTGCTATTGAAAGAATCGCAGACGCCAGGTATGAAAATGCCAGACATGCTGTGGAAAGGGAAGCAATGGGAAATAAAGTCGATTTCCACAGAAAAAGCCGCAGATAGCGCTCTGCGCAAGGCGATAAAGCAGATACACGGGAACCAAGGCGGGGTGATTTTTGATGTTGCCGATGGGATTGATAAGCAAAAACTAATTGATGTATTGGATGCGAGAGCAACAAGAAGCAAATCGTTTAATGCAGATATAATTGCGCTGCATAACGGGTCTGTCCTCTTTGTGCGGCGATATAAAAAATGAGGCAACCCCCCACCAGAACGGGCGGAGGATTACCTCGATAAAACGGAAACATAAGTTTCCTCACTGTCAGTATATGCAATCCCCGTAAAAAAGTCAAGAGGTATTTTGTGATGAGCGTTGAAATCACCGACAACAGCAAAGAAGTCTCTGCTGCCATCAAAGCGGCGCTGCTGCGCGGGCTTGAAAAATGCGGGCTGGTGGCAGAGGGATATGCGAAAAAGCTGTGCCCCGTGGATACCGGAAATCTGCGCAACAGCATTACTCATGTGGTAGACGAGCAGGAACCGGCGGCAATCATCGGAACAGATTCTGAGTACGGTGCGTATGTGGAATTAGGAACCGGCATTTACGCCGAAGGTGGCGGCGGACGGCCTACACCGTGGGTGTATCAGGACGCAAAGGGAAATTGGCATTACACGCGTGGCAACAAGGCACAGCCGTTTTTGAAACCTGCTGCCGCCGACCATGCCATCCAATACCGGAAGATATTGGAGGACGAACTGAAATAGGAGCTAATTGCTTACAAATTGTATGCAGTTGGCTCTTTTTGTTAATTACCGCAAAGGACAGCGGTTTTTATAAAACTATCGTTTCCGAAGGAACGGAACCGAAGAAAAGGAGATAGTGTCATGGCACTTACACGAAAACTTTTGAAGGGTATGGGGCTTACCGATGAGCAGGTTGATACCATCATCGAGGCGCATACCGACACCGTGGACGGCCTAAAGGCGGATGTGACCCGCTACAAGGCCGATGCGGAGAAGCTGCCCGGCGTGCAGAAGCAGTTGGACGACCTCAAGGCAGCGGGTGACGGCGGTTACAAGGAGAAGTACGAGAAGGAACACTCGGCCTTTGAAGCCTTTAAGACCGACATCACGGCAAAGGAAAGCAAGGCGGCAAAGGAAAAGGCCGTGCGTGCTTACTTTGAGAGCAAAAACATCACCGGCGCGAATTTGGACCTTGCGATGCGCGGCTGTGGCGAAGAAATGGCCGCATTGGAGATGGACGGCGACAAGATCAAGGACACCAAGAGCCTTGACGCGCTCGTAGACGGCACCTACAAGGGGCTTGTCTCCACCACACAGACGCACGGAGCGAATCCCGCCAACCCCCCGGCAAACACCGGCGGCGCAAAATCCCGAGAGGACATCTACAAGAAGGACGATAAAGGCCGCTATGTGATGTCTACGGCGGAGCGCCAGAAAGCGCTTGCCGATCTGATGGCAAGCGAAAATAACTGATTTTTTGAAAGGAGCTATTTATGGCTGCGAAAACTAACGTAACAACTTCTGCACAGTTTACCACTTCCGCCCGTGAGGTGGATTTCGTGTCCCGCTTCGCCGATAACTGGGACGCACTGCGTAACATCATGGGCATTATGCGTCCCATTCGCAAGGCCCCCGGCACGAAGCTGGTTTCCTACAAGGCCAGCGTGGACGGTGGCCTCAAGGGCGGCACCGTGGCAGAGGGTGACGAGATCCCCTTTACCAAGATGAAGGTGGCGCCTGTTGCCTATGGCGACATCGACATTTCCAAGTATGCTAAGAGCGTGACCATAGAGAGCGTGGCAAAGTACGGCGCTGACGTTGCCGTGGAGAAGACCGACGAGGCTTTCCTCGTGGCCCTGCAGAACAAGGTCCTGACCGACTTCTACACCTTCCTCGGTACCGGCACTTTGAAGGTGACCGAGAAAACGTGGCAGCGTGCTTTGGCTATGGCTAAGGGCAAGGTGCTGGACAAGTTTGCCGGTCTGGATAAGGACGTGACCGAGGTGGTGGGCTTTGCCAACATCATCGACGCTTACGATTACCTGGGCGACAAGGAGATCACCGTGCAGACGATGTTCGGCATCAACTACGTGGAGAACTTCATGGGCTACCGCACCCTGTTCCTGCTGCCCGAGAAGTACATCGCCTCCAAGAAGGTGATCGCTCTGCCCGTGGAGAACATCGACCTGTACTATGTAGACCCGAGCGACAGCGACTTTGCCAAGCTGGGGCTGAATTACACCGTGAAGGGCGAGACCAACCTGATCGGCGTCCATGTTGACGGCGATTACAGCCGCGCCACGGGCGATATGTACGCCATCATGGGCATGAAGCTGTGGGCTGAGTATCTGGACGGCATTGCCGTGGCTACCGTTTCTGTGGCCGGCGCGGGCTAAATAGGAGGGCAGCGTAATGCTTGAACAAGTCTTACGGCACTTGAACAACTGGTTCCTTGTGGAGATTCACGAGGGCACGTTCGCCGTGGAGAACGGCAGCATTGCGCTGCCCTTTCTCCATCCCAATCAATATTTCCGCATCTGCGGCTCTGTGTTTAATGACGGTCTGCATCAATATCCGGCGGCTGACCTTACGGATGAAACCTTTACCGGAACGGTGTGGGTGTTGGCTGTTCCGAAGGCTGTAGTTGTGCTTGCCGAAGATATCGCCGCATGGGAAGAAAAGAACGGTGAAGCCGTTTTAAGCCCGTACACGAGCGAAAGCTTCGGCGGGTACAGTTACACAAAGGCAAGCGGCGGAAATGCCGACACGAGCGCCGGGACGGGCTGGCAGGGCGCTTTTAAAGGCCGGTTAAATGACTGGCGCAAGCTCAAGGGGGTGGAACCGTGAGTTTACTGGACGATTTTGCCCACAAGTGCATTTTGATGGAGAAAAAGCGCACGCCTGACGGAGCGGGCGGCTACATCACCGCGTGGGAAGAGGGAGCGGAGTTCCTCAATTACCAGTCTCTTGACACATCGATGGAGGCGCGAAAAGCGGAAAAGGACGGTGTTACCTCGGTATATTCCGCACTGGTCAATCAGCGCGTTCCCATCGAGTACAACGATTATTTCCGCGATACGGAAACGGGGATTACCTATCGTGTGACCTCGAATCCAGAGGAAAAAGCTGCGCCAAGGTCTGCGGGGGCGACCGTCCGAGCACTGAAATTCTTCACAGCGGAACGAAGGGAGCTGCCGAAATGACAAAGGATAAGGCGCTCCACGCATGGTTTTCTCAATTTCTCCCGGCTTATCCAACATCTAATGTGCCGGAAGATGCGGTTTTCCCGTGGCTGACCTATGAGTTGATTACAGGCTCGTGGGAGAGCGGGGAAATCGGCCTGACGGTAAACCTCTGGTACTACACGGAGGGCGAGGCTGTGCCAAATGCAAAGGCACAGGAGATCTCCGACGCCATCGGTATGGGCGGCTGTATGGTGCCCTATGACGGCGGGGCTATGTGGATCAAGCGTGGGTCTCCGTGGTGCCAGAACATTGCGGACGAGAGCAACAAAAACATCAAGCGGCGGTATCTCAACGTTACGGTTGAATATCTGTCGCAGAACTGATGAAAGGACGAAACTATGAAATTTACGAAAATTCCTTCTGACGCTTTTCAGAAATTGCAGATTAACGCTGGTATCCTGACCACCGATTTTACGCCGTCTACCGGGGAGGTCGGTGCGGCTGGCCAGATCGGTGCAACCACCGGCGGTGTGAACTTTACGGCAACGCCCACTTTCACCGACTTTGGCGAAGACATTGACAACTGCCCCAAAAACATGAAGGAGTTTATGCGGCAGGATATGGTGGAGGCGAAGATGTCCGGCACGTTTATCAACGCCGATACGAAAACGGCAAAGTTGCTGTGCGGTGCGGCGGACATTGATGCCAGCGACACGACGAAGGTCGTTCCCCGCACGGACCTCAAGGACAGCGATTTTACCGACATTTGGCTGGTAGGCGACTACTCCGACAAGAACGGCGCGAAAAACGGCGGCTTTATCGCTATCCATATGCTCAACGCGCTTTCCACGGGCGGTTTCCAGCTCAAGACGGCAGATAAGGCCAAGGGCCAGTTTGCCTTTGAGTTTACGGCGCACTATTCCCTCGCGGAGCAGGACAAGGTTCCGTATGAGATTTACATCAAGGCGGGTACGGAGGAAACAGTATGAAACTTTCCGACATTCAGGGCGACCGTGTATTTGATGTGATCGCGGACATCATCGACCCCATCGCCAACATTGCGGAGGACGAGAAAGCTTCTGCCATGTTCCGGCGTGAAAAGCTGCCGGAGGGCATGACGGCGAAGCAGTTTGTGACGCAGCGGGTGCGGAAAGCGCTCCCTTCGCTTCTCAAGGACCACAAGGGCGATATTATTGCCATTCTTGCTTCGATCGAGGGTGTGAGTGCGGACGCTTACAAGGGCGCGCTGAACCTCGTGAAACTGACGCGGGACACGGTGGAGTTGCTGTCCGATGATGCATTTACCGCATTTTTTCTCTCGGCGCAGAGCGAGAACTCCTCTGGCTCTGCGCAGGAGAATACCGGGGAAGCCGACGAGTAAAGCCGTTTCTGCGCTACTGCATAGCGCGGCTGAATGAGCGGGCGCGGGATGAGGCGTATCGTATCTATGTGACGGACGCACTGAAAATTACAACGGAGAACACGGCGCAGTATGCCGGAGGCAGCTACATGAGAGCGCGGTATGCGGATGTCATCAGGCCGGAGAAGCGGGACGAGCGGTCTTGCGAGGAAATCACGGCGGATGTGGTCGCACGGTGCGGATTGGTGGTGAAAGAATGAACCTGCTCGATCTTTTTGTAAAAATCGGCGTGGATAACAGTGATGTAGATAAAGGCTTTTCGGAAACGAGCAGCAAGGCAGAATCTCTTGCCGGGAAACTAAAAGGCGGCCTTGCAACCGCCGCAAAGGTGGGCGCTGCGGCCCTGGCAGCTGCGGCTACTGGCGTGGCGGCGCTGACCAAAGCGTCCATTGACCAATATGCCGAGTATGAGCAATTAGTGGGTGGCGTCGATACCCTCTTTAAGACTGCATCGGACAAGGTGCAGGAGTACGCCGCAAACGCATACAAGACCGCTGGCATGAGTGCCAACGAATATATGGACACGGTGACCAGCTTCTCGGCCTCCCTGCTCCAGAGCCTTGGCGGAGATACAGAGAAAGCAGCTCAGAAGGCGGACCAGGCCATCACCGATATGGCCGACAACGCCAACAAGATGGGAACCGGCATGGAGATGATACAGAACGCCTATCAGGGTTTTGCGAAGCAGAACTACACCATGCTGGACAACCTAAAGCTCGGGTATGGCGGCACCAAAGAGGAAATGGAGCGTCTGCTTGCGGACGCGGAGAAGCTGTCTGGGCAGAAGTTTGATATTTCGTCCTACTCCGACATCGTAGACGCCATCCATGTGGTGCAGACGGAAATTGGCATCACCGGGACAACGGCAAAAGAGGCTGCGTCTACTATTCAGGGTAGCGCTGGGTCGGCAAAAGCCGCATGGGCAAACCTGATAACCGGCATTGCAGACGACAACGCAGACCTTGATACGCTAATTGGCAATTTTGTCAGCAGCGTGGAGACGGCGGCTGGAAATATTATTCCGCGCGTTAGTGCCATCTTGGGCGGAATTTCACGGCTTGTTACATCTGCATCTACCACTATTATTCCGATGGTCATAACAACCATCACAGACAACCTGCCTGAGCTTTTGCAGGCGGCGGCTGCGCTTGTCGGCGCATTGGGGCAGGGTATCATTGATAGCCTACCTGCAATTACGCAAGCAGCAATCGACATTCTTTTCTTTCTTTCGAATGGCCTGATAGAAAACCTGCCCACGCTTATTGACGGCATTGTGCAAGTGACCATGACGATTGTGCAGATGCTGACAAGCCCGGACTTTTTGACGCAACTCATTGAAACGGCAATCTTGCTGATCATGACGCTTGCGCAGGGCCTGATTGACGCGATTCCGCAGCTTATCGCGGCAGTACCTCTGATTATTGGCAACTTGCTCGCCGCAATCATTGTGGAGCTGCCCAACATCATCCAGATGGGCATTGATCTTCTGTTTGCGCTGATTGACGGAATTATCAAGTGCATTCCGGAGCTGGTCGCGGCAGTCCCTACGCTGATTATTGCGTTCGTCAACGGCATCGTGAACAACCTTGACAAGATCATCCTTGCAGGGCCGCAGATTATTGTATCGCTGATTACCGGCATTATCGGGGCAATCCCGGAATTGATTGCAGCCGTCCCGCGCATTATCGCTGCCATTGCCGACACAATCAGAAACTATGACTGGGGCGGCATCGGTAAAAACATCGTTCGGGGCTTAAAAAACGGCATCGCCGGAATGTGGGGCAATATAAAAAGCTGGTTCAGTGATAAGGTAAATGGGCTGGTTAGCGGTGTGAAAAAAATCCTGGGTATTGCATCCCCGTCCAAGGTCTTTGCGGGCATCGGCGGCTTTATGGCCGAAGGCCTGGGCGAGGGCTTTGACGATCAATTCAAGTCCGTAAAAAAGGACATTGAGGGTAATATGAGCTTTGACGCTGGCACCATTACAGCAGATGCAAACATCAGCAGAAACTATACAAGTGGCTCTTACGGATGGGGCGGCGATTCCGGCAGAATTGTAATGCTGCTGGAACAGTATTTGCCTATGTTGGCAAATATGAAAGTCATCATGGACAGTGGCCAGGTTGTCGGTTTGCTTGCCCCAGGCATGGATGAAGAACTGGCCAAAATCAATGCGAGGAGGGCAAGGGCTGTATGATAGGAAAAGTATTTTTTGATGGAAAAGACACTTACACAGAATACGGCCTGCTGCTTGCAAGCAAGTCCATTTCTCTTCCGGAAGTCCGCACGAATATGATTGATGTTCCGGGCCGGGACGGCCTGCTGGACGCCTCCGAAGTGTTGACCGGCGAAGTGACCTACAAAAACCGCACCATTGCACTGATACTCACCGGCGTGGACACGGTGAGCGGCAAGAAATGGCCTGCCACGCTTTCTGACTTCTGCAACAAAGTCCACGGCAAGCGCATGAAAGTGACCTTCCCCGAGGACACCGCCCATTATTACAGTGGGCGGTGCTCCGTTGGGCAAGTGGAGCTTGTCAAAATAAAGCAGACAATTCCCGTTACTGTTGATTGTGATCCGTGGAAATACAAGAAAGAGAAAACAACTGTGACACGGGCTGATTTGGGAACGGCATATAAACAGCTTACGCTTCCGAACGAAAGCCGCCCGGTGATTCCCACCATTACGGTGGCGCAAGATACCGTACTGCTTTGGGACGGCAACACCATCAATGCCAGCGCAGGAGATCACATTTTCCCCGCCATTCGGCTTGCGGCTGGCAGCAACAGCCTGAAGGCGAAGGTGGCCAGCGGCACCGGCAGCATCACCGTTACATATCAGGAGGCCAGCCTGTAATGTACCAACTAAAATATCAAAACTATATCCTGTATGACCCGCGGCTTGCGGATGAAAAACTAATCGTCCGTGACCCCTCTGTTAAGCTTGCGGTGAGCAAAGCGGGTGAGATGACTTTCACGCTGGGCGCTGACCATCCGTATTTAAGCAATCTTCGGCGCATGAGCGGCCTTGTGGAACTGCTGGACGGCACTTTTCCCATATACAGGGGCAGAATCACCACCGACACAAAAGACTTCTACGGGGCGCATAAAATTGAAACAGAAGGCATTATGGCGGCGCTGAATGATAGCATCATCAAGCCATTCAGTTTCCCGGAAGATTTCAAGGATGATGATGACTACAAAGCCGCAGCCGCAAGCGGGAATGTGGTTGACTTCTTCTTCCGCTGGATTTTAGGGCAGCACAACAGCCAAGTGTCCGCAGAGCAGCAGATCAGGCCCGGAGTGTGTACCGTAACAGACCCGAACAATTACATCACACGCAGCTCCAAGGAGTACGCCACGGCGATGACCACTATTTCCGATAAGCTGGTCAAGTCCTCTCTTGGCGGGAATCTGCTAATCCGTTATGAGAATGGCGGCAATTATTTGGATTATTACGCCGCGCTGCCGCTGACCAACACGCAGCCGGTGGAGTTCGCCGAAAACCTGCTTGATCTTACCAGCGAAACGGACGGTGCGGACATTTACACCGCTATTCTTCCGGAGGGCAAGGACGGGTTGACCATCGAAGCGCTGTCAGATGGTGATTTGACAGATGACCTTGTTAAATCCGGGCTTACTATTTATAGCAAGTCTGGCATGGCCACATACGGGCGCATTACCCGTCACATCAAATGGGATGATGTGACTGTTGCCGCCAACCTTCAGACCAAGGCGAAGGCGGCGCTGGCTGACAATGGCCTGTCCATGCCGGAGACCATCACCTGCAAGGCAGTTGATTTGGGCTGGCAAGATGGCATCCAGCATTTCCGGGTGGGCCGGATGACGGCCCTTTTCAGCACTCCGCACGGCTACAGCGCGTCCTATCCGCTGATGGAGTTGGCCCCGGATATTCTTGACCCCGGCAACACACAAATCACGCTGGGTGCTACCCAGCAAACCTACACGGGGGCACAGATAGATGCCAAGCGTGAAACGGATAAACGCATCGAAAGCACACGGCAGGAGATTTCTGAGCGGGTGGACGAATCTTCAAGCCAAGTGATTCAGGCCACACACCAGCAGATTACCGATCTGCAGCAGAATGTCAACTCCATCATCCTGTCCGCTCTGGAAAACTATGTAGAAACCGGGGATTTTGACAGCTACAAAGAGGAGGTCAGCACAAAGCTGTCTGTGCTGACTGACCAGCTGAGCATTGACATCACTAAGGTAACCGAGCGCATTGACAAGGTGGACGGCGATCTGCAAAGCAAGTACAGCGAGATCACAAAGGCTTTCCGGTTTACGTCTGACGGCCTAATCATTGGCGAAACGGGCAATGAAATCCTGCTGCGGCTGGATAATGATGTGTTGCAGTTTGTCCGCAACAACACACCGGAGTTGCAGATCACCGCAGAGGGCGTGGAAGCAATGCGTATCAAGGTATCTATCCTCTGCATCGGAAACGTGGTTTGGACGGAGGACGAAAACGGCGATGTAATTGCCAGTTGACAGGAGTTGAGAACATGGCGTCCATTTACAGCAGCACAAACAAAGGCTGGCGCTTGCGTCTGGATTGGTCAATCACAGGCCAGTCTATCGCAGACAACAAAAGTACATTAAGTCTTGATTTGTGGGTATATGACGGAACCGGATATTCCCAAAACGAGAGCAGCGGCGAAGCGTATTATATACTTCAGGGCGAAAAACGATGGAATCCGTATAATTACAGTTCCACCGGATGGTACAAACTGGGCAGCAAGACTATTACAGTCAGCCATAATGCAGACGGCACGAAAAGTATTGCGCTGACAGCAGAATGGGACTGTGGCTTTGACAGCTCCTACACACCACGCCATTTGTCCTTGTCGGAAACGGTGACGCTGACTACCATTCCAAGAGCGTCCACGGCCACCACAAGCGGCTCCACGCTGGGGGAGACCTTGACCATCACCATCAAGCGGGCCAGCAGCAGCTTTAAGCACAAACTCTATTACACATGCGGCAGCGTCAAGGATCAACTGATTGCAGAGAATGTAAGCACATCGTACAGTTGGAATGCGCCGCCTGTGTCTCTGGCACAGCAAGCGCCAAACGCAGAGACTGTGGCGCTCACACTCACGGTCAAGACGTACAACGGCAGCGCCTATGTTGGGGCGTGGTCAACGGCTGTTAAGCTTGCTGTGCCGTCAACCGTGGTTCCGGCCCTGTCTGTTGCAATCAGCGATCCAACAGGAGTGTCCGACACCTATGGTGGATATGTGCAGCTGCGTAGCAAGGTCAAGGTAGATATCGCCGCATCCGGGGTGCAGGGCAGTTCCATCAAGTCTTACAGTATCAAGGTGGGCAGCATCTACGCTGCGACATCGGCCAGTGGTACAACGGATTATCTGCCCGGTTCTGGCGAACTGACTGTTTCCTGTGCTGTCACAGATAGCCGGGGGCGCACGACTACAAAGACACAAAGTATCACTGTCCTTGCTTACAGCAAACCAGCAATTACTGCTATTTCTGCCGCCCGTTGCAATGCCGATGGCACAGCAAACCGGGCTGGAACTTATGGCAAGGTGACTTTCTCCGGGGCCATTACTTCTCTTTCTGCCAAAAACACCGCAGCATATGCGGTACAGTATAGGGAAGTCGGCACTGAAGATTGGACTACGGCAGGCCGACCGGCGGCGGGAAACTACGATCCTGCTGATATTTCTGCCGTGTTTGCCGCAGACAAAAGCAAACGCTACGAAGTTCGGGTTGTGGCAACCGATGCCTTTGAAAGCATTGGCTCCACGTTGCGTGACCTCCCGGCAGCGTATGCTCTATACCATCTGGCAAAGCATCTGCTATCTGTGGGGCTGGGCCGTCTCTGTGACAAGGCAAACGCAATTCAAGTGGGGCTGGATGTTTATTTTGATAGGGATGTACAAATAGACGGCACACTGGCGGTAGGAGGGACGACGCTGCTGGATTATGCACATCCGGTGGGGAGTGTATATATCTCCACTGCGGCCACCGACCCTGTCGATCTTTTTGGCGGCGGGACGTGGGAACGCATAAAGGATGTATTCCTGTTGGCTGCGGGTGATACATACGCAGCTGGGGCCAGCGGCGGAGAAGCAGCGCATACACTGACCGCAAATGAGATGCCGAGCCATACGCACAATCCGGCCAATCAGCCGGGGTATTACGGCTTTATCACCAACAGCCAGAAGGCGTTCACCGTGGGTGATATGGGCGTTCAGAGCGGCAGCGGGCGGTACTATCCCTACGCATCGGCGGCATTTGACATCAGCCGAAACACGGCAACCGGTGCGACCGGCGGAGGGAAGGCTCATAACAATATGCCGCCATATCTGGCGGTGTATGCTTGGCGGCGAACAGCCTAATTGTCTCGCTGCGGGTCAATGAAAAATGGGGGTGTAAGGAGGTGATACCACCTTATAACATAGCCCCAGAGGAGAAAGGAAATTACTGAATGGAAACAGTCGTCGTAGCTCTCATCACCGGCGGCCTGTCGCTGCTGGGGGTAATCATCACCAGCAACAAGACCACCCGTGATGTGCAGGCCAAGCTGGACACGCAGCAGGCCGTCACCGACACCAAACTGGACGAGCTGACACGGGAAGTCCGGGAGCATAACAACTTCGCCCGACGCGTCCCAGTGCTGGAGGAGCAGATCAAGGTCGCCAATCACAGGATAGCGGATTTGGAAAGATTGCCCAACCGCTGAGCATCGCAAATCTAAAGTATGAGGAGGGATACCCATGTATCGAGGTACAACGCCCACGCTGACATTCCGCCTGCCCATCGACACGGGTAGCATCACGGTGCTGTCCTTGGCCGTAGCGCAGGCCGGACAGGTTAAAATCGAAAAAGCATTGTCGGATGTACAGCTGGACGGGAATGTTGTCTCATGCACACTGACGGAAGCCGAGACCCTGTCGCTTACTGCCGGGAGAGGCATTGACGCAAAGATACAGCTCCGGGTGGGCGTAGGCGGTCAGCGCATGGCATCTCAGGTATTCGAAGTGCCTGTGGAGCGTATTCTCCGGGATGGTGCGCTATGATCGAGTTTGCGGTAACTTTTTCTCCCGGCGCTGACCTGGAGGTCAACATGGGGCAGGTGATGGAGGTGTATGCCACCGAGGAGCGGACGGTGGAGCTGTCTATGCCATCCGGCAATCAGGTCATCCTGCCCACCAGCAGCAAAGGAATGCGTAAGGTGACGATTCAAAAACCGGACACCCTTTTGGCCGAGAACATCAAGAAGGATGTGGTGATCGGCGGCGTGACCGGTGGCCTTGAGGCACCACCGACAGGCCCTTATATGGAGTATACGTCCCTCGACAGTTCTGGTAGAGTGTTTACTGCTAAATTTCGAGGAACAATTGTTCCAGAGCATGCATTCTCTTATTTGGCGGAATTGACATCAGTAGATATGCCAGACAATGTAATTGCAATTGGTGATAGTGGTTTTTATCGCTGCCCAAAGCTCCAATTGACAAGTCTCCCTTCCGAAATTACCTCACTCGGAGATTTTGCATTCTCTGATTGTTCAAAGCTAGCGTTAACAAGCCTCCCTTCTGGAATCACCTCAATTGGAGACCAGGCATTTAGGGATTGCTTTAGTCTCGCATTGACAGGTATTCCTTCTAGAATTACCTCAATCGGAGATTACACATTTAGGAATTGTTCAAAGATGGTACTAACAAGTCTCCCTTCTGGACTTACCTCAATCGGAGATTTTGCGTTTCTCAATTGTTACCAACTATCAATGACGGCCCTACCCTCTGGACTTACCTCAATCGGACAGTATGCATTCAACAATTGCCCAAGGCTCGCATTGACAAGTCTCCCTTCTGGGATTACTTCATTACCAACAGCCGCATTTCAGTACTGCCCAAAGCTAGCATTGACGACCTTCCCGTCTGGAATGACCTCGATTGGAGCTTATGCATTTAGGCAGGGTACAGGTCTCGCATCAATAACCCTTCCCCCCGCACTCACTACAATCGGAGATTTTGCATTTGCCAATTGTACTGGGTTAGAAACGGTTAGATTTACGAGCACGGTATCCTCAATCCCAAATGGAGTATTTTCCGGATGCCCAAAACTGTCTACCATTTATGTTCCGTGGTCGCAGGGGCAAGTAGCAAATGCTCCTTGGGGCGCGAGCAATGCCACCATCGTTTACGATTATTCTGGGGAGTAAACAAAGACTTATCAACATTTTTTGTGTGCCCGAATCGGGCACGGAAAGGAGAAATTATGGAAACTTTTGGCATCGCAAGCGTGGCGGTCATCACCGTCATCACCTACCTCGTGGGGCTGGTGGGCAAGGCCAGCAGCATGAACGACAAGTGGATCCCCATCCTGTGCGGGGTCTGCGGCGGTCTGCTGGGGGCTGTCAGCTACTATCTGGCACCCATCCCCGACTTCCCGGCGGGTGATCCCATCACCGCCATTGCCGTGGGTATCGTCAGCGGTCTGGCAGCCACCGGCATCAATCAGGCTGTCAAGCAGCTGAGCAAGGGGGAGTAAGGCATGAGTAAGCGCATCACTGCCGCATATCCCATCGCCAAGGCGGGCGGTATCTCCATCAACACCAGCATCCCGGCCAGCAAGGAGACCTATGACCGGCTGGGCGGGCGGGACGTGGCCTTTGTGGTGCTGCACTACACGGGCAACGTCAGCGACACCGCCGAGGCCAACTGCAAGTATTTCGCAGGCGGCGACCGGGAGGCCAGCGCACACTACTTCGTGGACGAGGACAGCATCTACCAGTCCGTACCGGCCTGTGACCGGGCGTGGGCGGTAGGCTCTTCTGATCCGGTACATCCCCTCTGCCGCAACACCAACAGTATCTCTATCGAGATGTGCTGCTCCGGGAACTACCATGTTTCCGAGCGCACCAAGGCCAACGCTGCGGCACTGACGGCGGAGCTGTGCAAGCTGCTGGGCATCTCCGGCGTAAACACCTACGTCCTGCGGCACTACGACGTGACCGGGAAGTCCTGCCCCCGGCAGATGGCAGGGAAGAACAATGCGGAGTGGGAGGCGTTCAAGGCAAGCGTCAAGGCGCTGCTGAACGAGCAGCCCAAGCCCGCACCCGCACCGACGACGAAGGAGGAGACGATCAACATGGAACTGCGTATGCTGCGCCGTGGCATGGAAGGCAATGACGTCCGGGCCGCCATGCTGCTGATGAAGGACAAGGGCTACTATCCCGACAAGATTTGGGATGGGGACAAGCTGTTCGGCCCCAAGATGGAGGCCGGTCTGCGGGAGATGCAGGCAGACCACAACCTCGGCGTGGATGGCATCCTCGGTGCCGCCAGCTGGAATTTCCTGCTGAAATAAGTGGTAAAATAAATCCACTGGAGGGCGCAGAGGACACCGCTACGCCGGCCTCACGCCCGTGCTAAACATCCGCACCTCCACGGCACACCGTGGGAAATGATAGATCAGCACAAAAGGATCCGCAAAAAACTATCCACTATGGCACCATGCCGCGCCACAGAAACAATCCGTGCGGTAGGGCTACCGGAAGACGAGGAAACCTGTGTAATTGACGTGGACGTTTTTGGCCGCACCTGTGTACAGACGGCGGCAAAACTACATATCAGCGTAGATGGATTTTACAAATTGCGCCGCCGCGCATACCAAAAACTGGCGGATGCATTCGATTCCTAAAAATAGCCGCGCCCTTTTTGGGTGCGGCTATTTTTCGTTTTTGCACACAATTGGTGTACACTGTAACTACATTATTGCAGAATCAAGGCAGAATCCGGGCAGTTTATTTGCCCGGATTTCTTTTATTATAGAGGCAAGGAGGCGGGAATATGTACGAGCGCTTAATCAAATGCGGATTTACCGCGCAAATGGCGCAGGATATTTGCATTCTGTACGCAGACGATCCCCAGGGGCTTTTAGCGTATGTGGAAATTGCTGAAAGCCTATATAGGGGTTGCAATCATGTATAAATATTTTAATCCAAATCCATGCGGGAAAAACGTGTCGGACTGCACCGTGCGCGCGATTTGCAAGGCGACCGGGAAGGACTGGGGCGATGTCTATTTGTCCCTCTGTATACAGGGCTACTTGGACGGCGACCTCCCCAACGCAAACGCCTGTTGGGGCGCGTATCTGCGGTCCTTAGGCTACCGGAGATACATCATACCGGACACTTGCCCGGACTGTTACACGGTCGGCAGGTTTGCCGATGAGCACCCGCGCGGGACGTATATTCTCGCCCTCTCTGGGCATGTAGTGTGCGTTCAGGACGGGGCTATCTATGACAGCTGGAACAGCGAGAACGAAATCCCGCTTTATTTTTGGGACAAAGAAACGGAGGAATGAACATGGCATATCCCTATTTCAACCCCTATTATCCGCAGCCGATGCCGGACAACCTCATGCAGATGCGGCAGATGCAGCAGATGCAGACACAAATTCCTGCGCAAACGGCTCAACCGCAGCAAATGCAGACAAGCGTTGTATGGATTAGCGGGGGAAAAGAAGAAGCAAACGGGTTTATGGTCGCCCCAAATTCTCGAGTAATTATCTTTGAAACAAACTCGATGGTTTTCCACATCAAGGAGCGAGACGCAAGCGGCACGCCTATTCCAATGAGGACGTTTAATTACACGGAAGAAGCCGAAAACAAATCTCATGATACTAAAAAAATGGATGATAAGTTTGTCACCCGCAAGGAGTTTGACGCGCTGGCGGCGCTTGTGGGCGAATTGAAGGGCAAGAAGAAGCGCAAGGAGGACGATGACGATGAATAATCCCTTTTTCGGAGCGCTCGGCGGCGGCAACGGCTTTATGCAGATGTTGCAGCAGTTCCAACAGTTTAGGGCGAATTTTCAGGGTAACCCAAAAGCGGAGGTCGAAAAGCTTTTGCAATCTGGGGCTATGAGCCAGCAAGAGTTAAACCAACTTCAATCTATGGCAAAACAATTCGAGCATTTATTCCATTGATCTTATCGTGGCCACGATTTGATAAATAAAATTTATGAAAGGGGAGATAATATGTCTCTTTCCGACGGTGCTCCCATGATGACTATGCCGGTCGCGCCCGCGAACAGCTACGGCGGTGGCATGGGTATGTGGGGCGAAAACTGGATCTGGATTATCGTTCTTTTCCTCTTCGGCTGGGGCCGAAACGGCTGGGGCAACAACGCTGGCAATTCCGGCGGTGTCGTAGACGGCTACGTGCTGACCTCTGATTTTGCCAATGTCGAGCGCAAGATCGACAGCGTAAATCAGGGCCTTTGCGACGGATTTTACCAGCAGGCGCAGCTTGTCAACGGCACCAACATGGCGATGGCAAACGGCTTTGCACAGGCCGAGCTTTCCCGCAGCAACCAGCAGGCGGCGCTGATGCAGCAACTCAACGCCATGCAGATGCAGGCCGCTAATTGCTGCTGCGAAAACCGTGCAGCTATCGCCCAGGTGCGCTACGACATGGCGACGCAGGCGTGCGACACGCGCAACACCGTGCAGAACGCCACGCGCGACATCATTGATGCGAACAACCAGAACAGCCGCGCCATCCTCGACTTCCTGACGCAAAGCAAGCTGTCCGACCTCCAGACCGAGAATCAGAATCTGAAGCTGGCGGCATCTCAGGCCGCGCAGAACAACTATCTGATCTCGCAGCTGCGTCCGTGCCCTTCGCCTGCCTACATTACTTGTAACCCGTGGGCAGGTAGCGGTTACGGCGGCTGCGGATGCAATCAGGGCTGCGGCTGCTGACAACTGCATAGCATAGCTTTTTGCCGACAACGGCGAAATGGTCGGCCCCGTGCCGATACTACGATAACGCGGCGGGGCAATCGCTCCGCCGCTGTATTTTTAGAAAGGAGTTTTTCATGCCTGAATACACTGCTGTTGCTGCACAGACCGTAGCGGCAAATCAGAACGTGCTTTTTACCGAGGCGCCGATCCCCTGCACAAAGGGCCTTGTGACCCATCGCACAGGCTCTGGCCTGTTTAATCTCCGGGGTAACTGCTCCCAGTGCCGCGTCCGCTACAAGGTGGACTTTATCGGCAATATTGCCGTAAGCGCCGGCGGGACCCCCGGCCCCATCTCCGTTGCCATTGCGGTTGACGGTGAACCTCTGCCGTCCTCCGTTGCGACGGTGACGCCCACAGCGGCGGAGGCGTTTTTCAATGTGGCGGCATCCGAGTACGTTGACGTTACAAAGGGCTGCTGCGCGTCGCTGTCCATCCGCAACGTTAGTGGCGAGGACATTGACGTGAGAAACGCGAACCTTATCATTACAAGAGTTTGCTGAGAAAGGAGAATGAACAATGGGTATGAAATCTATGTATGACCTGCGCGATATGCTCTGCAAGGAGCTGGACGAGATTACCCGCAAGGGAGAACTTGGCGCGGGTGACCTCGACATCGTGCACAAGCTGACCGACACCATCAAAAACATTGACAAGATCGAGATGCTGGAGGATGACGGCTATTCCCAGCGCCGATATTCCCAGGCCGGTGACTGGGAGGCGGACATGCGCGGAACCTATGGTAAAGGCAGCTCTTATGCCCGCCGGGGCACCCATTATGTCCGCGGCCATTATTCCCGGGACGGTGCCCGGGACGATATGAAGCGCCAGTTGCAGGAGATGCTGGACAACGCCGACGACGAAAGCATCCGCAGAGCCATCCAGCGCTGCATGGACACGATCGAGGACTAAAGGGGGTGCACCCCTATGGTTGACGAGAATGAGGTCAAGCGCTGGATAGCTCGACTTGAAACAGAAGAATCGAGCTGGACAAACTATGAGAAACTGGCGGCGCTCTACATTATCCGTAACGAGCAAGGCGGGGAGCAACTGCAGGCGAAAGCGCCCCCAATGCTGTATTCTGCAGAGCCTGCGCCGGCCAAGAAAATAAAACCCTCCGGCAGTGAATTTTTGAAAGCGGTCGGGAATGTAGCGCAGGATAGGGCGTGGGAAGTTATGGACGAGCTTATGGACACACTAAAAATCGTCAATGAGAAAGCTTATAACAGCGTCCTAAAAAAACTAACCTAAATCGCTACTACTAACACGTTACTAACAAAGTTAATCTTGGCGAAAATAAAAAAGTCCGGGAACCCTTGAGATTCCTGGACTTTTTTGGTGGAGACTGCTGGACTCGAACCAGTGACCTCCTGCGTGTGAATTATAATCGTTTTGAATATATAGGCACAAAAGTTAATAAGAATAACAATATTTGTTGCGATTTTGCAACTTTTCGAAGAGCAATTTTGCAAGGGCTTGCCTTGGCTCCCGTCGGTAACTAACAAACTACTAACAAATTTTCGCCTTTTTAACGGCCTGCACCAATTCCTCCGCTGATGTATGGACGTATATATTTGCGGTAGTGGAGTAGTTGGCGTGGCCGAGGATCCTCTGTAGCGTTTCCGGAGCAATCCCCGCTTTTCTCGCCCAGCTCGCATAGGTGTGCCGGGTGGAGTGCGGCGTTTTGCGCTGGATTTTTAATTTTTCCAAAAGCGGGTAATAATCCCGGCGGCGGAAGTTTGCTGGAATTTTTTCCCCAGCATAGCCGGATATGAGCAGTGGGCCAGTAGCCTTATTTGCAAAATAGGCAAAGTATGGGATCCCTTCGGGGCGGATTGGGATGATCCTGTTTCGCCCAGCCTCCGTCTTTTCACCGCCGACCACATAATCTTTGTGATAATCTTTAGCCGGTAGGGAAAACAATTCCCCTATGCGCATTCCTGTGTAAATCAGCATGAGGATAATTTTTGCGGTGTCGCTGCCGTCCGCTTCCAGCTTGCTTATTTCAGCATCGGTAAATGTTTCTTTTTCTTTTTTTGTGTTTTCGGGGAGCTGGACGAATTTTGCAAAATTTGTTGTGATGATCTCCTCGCGCATGGCCCATGTGGACATCTGCGTTATGAGTTGCTTATACTTGGACACAGTGCTATGGGCTTTATGCATATGGGCATCCAGTACGCCCTGGAAATCCGCCGTTTTTAAGTCCCGAAACTTCCGGTCGTGCAGCGGCGCAAAAATTTTAAATGCGCCGTCATAGCCTTCTATACCGTTTGGCCCTATTTTTTTGTAATGCTCCTCTTTCCAAGCGTCAAACACCTGGGCAAAGGTCATGTTGTACTGCTCCGTTAAATCCTTGCCTGCAAGACGTTCCAGCGTTGCTATAGCATCTTTTTTGGTGGGGTAATATCCTATAATGATTTTTTGCTTTGCAGCCACCCAGGGCCTGCGTCGGCGCCCGGCGAGCTTATACACTGTCCCGGTTCCGTTGGCCCTCCTCATTGCTTTTCCCATTTTTATCCTCCTACCCTATATTTTTATCAGTTTGATGGTGCCTGTAATATCGCAGCGCATTAATCAGCGAAGCAATGATTACACCGATGCCCACCGCAAGCAGAGCAAATAGCATCCAGCCGATTGATGTAATCTGCCCGTTGCGGATAAGCCCTGTGTGCGGGACGCTTGAATCAAACGCCAAATATCCAAATATTATGGATACGGCAATTGACAGCGAAAACGCCAGGATATACACCCAAATTTGCAATACGCGCTCCTTTTTTTCGTGCTTTGCCACTGATCCGGTCAGCTGCTCCATGCCGCCCTCCAAGTGCGCAATGCGTAGGGCTGCGCTATGCTTTGCATCTGCATCGGCCATTGCTCTGTGGGCCTCTGCCAGCTGCTCCTCCGTGGTTGGTCTCTTTACGATACCAAAATACTCATCTATAGACACACCGAGGGCGGCGCATATAAGCCCCATTTTGTATAGGCTTGGATCCTTTGACGACGCAGAAAAGTAATTGCTGATCGTGGACGATGACAGATCTGTTAAATCGGCTAAGTCTTGCGTGGTAAGATGCTGGTACTCCTTTGCCTCTCTGCAAATATCCTGCAAAGTTTTTTCCATTTCTTCCCCTCCTGCCTTATTTTGGGCAAACCCCTCCGTTTGTTTTTACCGGCTAATCGCATATTATCCGGTTTTTGGATTGACTTGCCAAACAACAAACTGATACTGTGGGTATGCGGCCAAGAGCCAGTGACGGCGATAGGCGGCAAAAAATCCCCACCGTCCGGTGCGGGGGCGGTGGGGACTATATGAAATAATTTTCTATGGCGTTCACTTAATCCCCAATATCTTGCCGACTTTTCTTTGCCGCCCCGCCTTTGTTGTAGGAATTCCCGTTGCTTTTGCAATCTTGCGTTTTGCGCTGGTAATTCCAAGCGCACGTTTCCAGCTAAATGAAAGCCCTGGTATTTTAAAGGAAGATTTTTTAGCCATTTCTAATTATGCTCCTTCTTAAAAAATTTTTTGTATTGTTGCCCTAAACTGTGCAACAAATGCCATATTTTGACTATAGGTAGATAAACCGAAAGGAGAAATAATGTGGATTGGAAGCAGAAAAATATAAAGATGGAAATTGTAAGCTGTGAAACGAAAAATAAATGTGATATAATAAAGAATGCAGAGCATATTGCGTTACTTTTTGAGGCGATTTCTTTAGCGAGTAAAATGACCCGCGATCAGTTTGATAAAATTATAGAGGCGATAAAATGAAAATTTGGGCTATCAGTAAAGAAAACGGCTACGAGCGCGAAATACTCATAATTAATTCTCCAAAGCCCCGCGGGCGGCTTTGATAAAAATCCGCAGGGTTTCCTTATCCATTTTTTTCAAAAGCTCGACAGCTTCTTTCAAATCTTCATCTTTCATCCCGCCCTCGATCTCCTGATCGGGGGCTTTTTTTGCGCCCTGCGAAGCTGCGGGGGCGGCTACATCGTCAGGCATAATGTCCTCTACGGAAACGCCGAGATATTCGGCAATAGCGGGAAGGCGAACATTTGACGGCTTAGTTTTCCGCGTATTCCATTGGCTATAAATGCTATTTGATAGCCCTAATGCACGGCTTAAATCGGCTCCATTTTTGCCCTTTTTGCTCAAGTAAAAGTTTATTTTGTCTATAGCGTCCATTTGCACCTCGTGTATATTGTGCAGTTCGCCAAAACTAATAAAAACTAATAGAAAGTTGTTGACTTATAACTTCTAATTAGTTATAATAAGAATCGGCGGGAGGCAATACAAAACCAAGCCCCCCTGCACTTAGCGGACTGCGGAAAATATTAAGGGTTGTTGGCACTCCCATAATACCACAGTTTGCTAAGTTGTCAAGTAAAACTTAGTTTTTGTTGATTGCGGAGAGGGAAAGCCGCCCTGATGCCGTAACATCGTGGCGGCGGCCGAGCACTTAGACCGGCGGTTGGACGATGCGGAGCCGGCTAAAGCTTTTGCACTTTTCCTCGCCGTATTCAACGGAAACTAAGCAAGAATCAAACTGGAGGTGACAGAATGAGTTTTCGCAGCGCTCGGGTGGCCGCTGGGCTAAGTGTCCGGCAGGTCATCGAGAAACTAAAGGTGACGGATGCGGCGGTTTACATGTGGGAGACCGGCACGCAGGCACCGAGAGCCAGCCGCTTGCCGGAGATCGCCGAGCTGTACGGCTGCACGGTGGACGAGCTGTTGAAGAAGGAGGATGACAAATGATCGAAACCATGACGCTGCACCAGGCATCGAAGTATCTTAGAGATAAAGGCTTGAGCCTTTGTTCTGACACTCTGGCCGACGGCCTGGAGCAGGGCGTGTACCCCTTCGGCGTGTGCATCCGCACCGACCGCAGCCGGGTATTTCAGATTTTCAAAAAGAAGCTGGATGCGTGGATCGCAGAGCGGGAGGAGTAAACATGACCAACCAAGAATACAGGGCGCTGGAGGATGCTTTTCTGGCACGGCACGATGCGCTGTGCGAAGAGAAGAGCCCGCTGGAGTGCGATTGTCCGGCCTGCCCCTGCAAGGGTATGTGCGATGCGCTTTGCGCTGCGGAGGTGAATTGATGGACGGGTACACATTGACGCTGGTCATCATCGGAGCCGCAACGGTGAGTTATTGGCTCATGCGGCTGGTGGACAAGCTGGACGGGAAGTAACACAAACGGAGGGAAAGACGATGTATTTGTGTGATTATTGTGGGGCAGCGTTCCATTCGTTGGATTACATCGAGGAAAAGTCCGATGAGTGCGGAAACAGCATAATTTATGTCTGCCCAGAGTGCGGAGAGGAGATTATCCCCGGAGAAGCGGATGAATGTCCTGTTTGCCACGGCTGGAAGCCGATGAAGTCCGCTATGTGCCACAAGTGTGAGCTGGAAACGATCGGGAATTTTAAGCTGGCTATACGGAAGTTTTCCGATGTGCAGCTTGATTATATTTCCGAGCTGACGGAGGGTGAGTATCTCTCGGAGTTTTTGCATAAGGGAGGCTTGGGATGATAAACGGTGTCCTCCGGTACATAAAAGCTACAGTGGAAATCCCATTCCCGGAGGGGAAAATGTGCTGTAACCTCTGCCCACTGCTGGAGACTTATTCGCGAAATCAATGTCGGAGAACAGGCGAGTATCTGTTAGACACGAGAATCGTCGGGGCATATTGCCCGCTACAAGTTGTTGATGAGGAGAAACCCGAATGATGAATATCTACGAGAAAATCGCTGCAATCATGCAGGATGTCCAGTATTTGGCAAAGGACGATCATGTAGAGTTTGGCAGCAACAAATACAAGGCACTGAGCGAGGAGAAGGTAACCTCCATCATGCGTGCGGAACTGCTGAAACACAAACTGGTTGTATACCCCATCGCACAGACAGCCGGGAGAACTGGGAACATTACCCACGTGGATGTCATCTACCGCATGGTCAACGTGGAAAACCCGGAGGAATACATCGAGATTGCATCCTGCGGAGATGGAGCAGACACACAAGACAAGGGCAGCGGCAAGGCCATGACCTATGCGTTTAAGTATATGTGGCTGCGGACCTTTGCGCTTCCCACCGGCGAGGACCCGGACAAAATTTCTTCCGCCGAGCTGGACGAGAAGGAGCGGAACGCTGCTCCGGTGTGTGAGCGATGTGGAGCTGACATTGTGTCCGTCAGGAAGCGCAACGGCGAAATGTGGACGGTAAAGGACATGGTTAAGTACTCCAAGGGCCGCTACGGAGCGCAGATGTGCGCCGGCTGCATGAAGGCTGCAAAGAAGGAGCAGGACAATGTTGCAGGCTGATGTGACCGCCGCACGGTGGCAGCAGGACAGCGATGGGGCGTGGCTGTGCCTCCGGGTGCAGTCCCCCGCCTCTGCAATGGCCATCTGTGACGAGATGAAGCCGGACAAGCAGTATGTGGCGCAGATCAAGCGCAAGGGCAGGAGCCTTGACGCAAACGCTTATGCGTGGGTGCTGCTGGATAAACTGGCGGCACACTATGGGATCCCGAGGAATGATGTGTACCGGGAAGAAATCAGGATCATTGGTGGTGTGAGCGATGTTGTGTGCATGGTATCAAAGGCGGCGGACGAGTTCTGCCGCAGATGGGAGGCGAAAGGAACCGGCTGGATGGCGGAACAAGGGCCAAGCAAAATTCCGGGATGCGTGAACGTGGCGGTTTGGTACGGCTCAAGCACCTACGACACAGAGCAGATGTCACGGCTGATTGACCAGATCGTTGCCGATTGCCGAGAAGCTGGAATCGAGACTATGACACCGCAGGAGTTGGATGCGCTAAAATCACGCTGGGGCGAAGCCCAGCCGTTGGGAGGTGATAAAGGTGACTGATGAAAGACGGTGCTTCCTGTGCGGCAGAAATGGAGCGGGTGACCCGCTGGAGCGGCACCACATCTTCGGCGGAGCGTACCGCAACAAAAGCGAGAAATACGGCCTTGTGGTGTATCTATGCGGTGAGAAGTGCCACAGGAACGGAGGGCTGGCAGTACACCGCAACGGGAATCAAATGCGCCTCCTGCGCCGATACGGCCAGTTAAAGGCCATGCAGGAACAGGGATGGACGGAGGATGACTTCCGCCGTGAATTTGGAAAAAGCTATTTGTAAGGAGGAAAACGATGGTAAACAGAATGATTTTGCAGGGGCGGCTTTGCTCTGACCCTGAATTGCGCCGCACCAACAGCGGAACAGCAGTATGCAGCTTCCGTGTGGCGTGGAGCGAGAAGATTAAGGACAGAGAAACGAAGCTGTTTCTCCCCTGCGTGGCATGGCAGGGTACGGCGGAGATGATTTGCAACCACTTTGCTAAGGGCAAGGAGATCATCGTAGAGGGCAAGCTCTCCAGCCGGGAATACGAGGACAAGACTGGCAACAAGCGCACTGTGGTGGAGCTGACGGCGGACCGGGTACATTTCTGCGGCAGCAAGGACAGCGCACCGCAGCAGCCCACGCAGACCTTCACGGAGATTTCCGAGGATGACGGCGATTTGCCGTTCTAAGGCGGCGCACCGATGCCGAACAGAATCATACGCGAGAGCATCTGCACCAGCGACAGCGTAGATAGGCTTTCATGGTTCGAGGAGGTCTTGTTCTATCGGCTGATTGTTTCTTGCGATGATTTCGGACGCTATGACGGACGGGCCGCAATTATCAAAAACAGGCTATTCCCTTTGAAAGAAAATCTTACTCTGAAAACTGTAGAAAACGCCCTTCATGGACTGGCGAGTGCTGGATTGGTTGCCCTCTATACTTCACAGGGCAAGCGATTCCTCTACCTACCAACATGGGGTAAGTATCAGACACAGAGAGCAAAGGAAAGCAAATATCCTGAGCCTGTAGAGCCTACGCAAGCAGATGAAATCATTTGCAAACAAATGAATGCAGATGTCCCCGTATTCGAGAATCGAGAATCGAGAATCGATATACGAGAATCGAGAAGCGAGAATAATGCGCGCGAGGCGCGCTTCTCTCCGCCCTCGTTGGACGAGGTTCGGGCTTATATCGCCGAACGGGGGTCTACAGTTGACGCACAGCAATTCATCGATTTCTACGCCTGCAAGGGCTGGATGGTTGGGAAAAATCGCATGAAGGACTGGAAGGCCGCCGTCAGAACATGGGAGCAGCGCAGAAAGGAGGAAGCCGGTGAACAGCCAACAAAGCAAGAATACCATGTCGGAACATGGCTGTGACATCTGCGGAGGGCTGGGCTACACCGTCCGGCGCACGGAAAGCGGCGAACTGGTGAGCAGAACCTGCAAATGCGAGATCATCCGCCGAAATAGGCTTCGCATGGAGCGTTCCGGGCTTCTGGGACTGCTGGATAGCTGCACCTTTGAGTCGTTCCAAACTCAGGAGTATTGGCAACAGGCCGCGAAGCAAGCGGCGGAGCAGTATTTGACCGACTGGAAGGGCAAGTGGTTTTTCATCGGCGGCTCTCCCGGCACTGGGAAAACCCACCTGTGTACGGCGATTTGCGCCAAGCTGATGGACGGCGGAATCCCTGTCCGGTATGTGCAATGGCGGGGAGATATTCCGGCAATCAAGGCAAAGGTAAACGATGCCGAAGCATACGCCGAAGCCATGCAGCCGCTGAAAACCGTCCGTGCGCTGTATATCGACGATTTTCTCAAGGGGAGCGTAACGGATGCCGACAAGAACATTGCCTTTGACCTGCTGAATGCCAGATATATCAACCCAGATGCAATCACGATCATTTCCACGGAACTGACCATTGACCGCATTTTGAGCTGGGACGAGGCAATTGGGAGCAGGATCAACCAGAGGGCGAAGGATTATATGCTGAACATCGGCAAAAAGCAGAATTGGAGGCTACAATGACCAAACGGGAGGAACGGAGATGAAACACCTCGGCGATATTACGAAAATCAACGGTGCAGAAATTGAAGCCGTGGATGTTATCACGGGCGGATCGCCGTGTCAGGATTTGAGCATTGCCGGAAAACGCGCCGGGTTGGCCGGTGCAAGGAGCGGATTGTGCATGGAGCAGGTCCGCATCGTAAAGGAGATGAGAGAGCATGACAGAAAGAGCGGACGGACAGGTGACATGGTCAGACCTCGGTTTATGGTCTGGGAAAATGTCCCCGGAGCATTCTCAAGCAACAAAGGGCGAGACTTCGCGGCAGTCCTTGAAGAGATCATCCGCATCGCAGAGCCGGAAGCCCCCGATATTGATGTGCCTGAAAAAGGCTGGCCAACTTGGGGGGGCTACCACGATGAAGTGGGAGGACGATGGAGCGTGGCTTGGCGAGTGCATGATGCGCAATACTGGGGAGTCCCCCAACGCCGCCGTAGAATCTCGGTTGTCGCAGATTTTGGAGGAGACACCGCAGGAGAAATACTCTTTGAGCGCAAAAGCGTGTCAGGGCATCCTGCGGAGAGCGGAGCGGCGGGGGAAAGACTTGCCGGAACCGCTGAAAACGGTGCTTCTTATGCAGTCCGAATCAGAGGGGGCTGTGACGGAGGAGGAAAGGGAGCCTTAGTCCAGACGGAGAAAAGCGGGATGCTTGGGACAGGGAATGACCAAACGATTTTCTGTTTGCAAGGAAACGCAATCGACCGTGCCGACACGGCAGGATGCAACGGCAAGGGATGGCGTGAGGATGTGAGCTACACGCTCAACACTATCGACAGACCAGCGGTTTGCGCTGGAGTAAGATGCCTGACACCGTGGGAGGCACAAAGCGCACGGGTGTATGACCAAGATGGTGTATGGCATAGCTTAAACGCCAACGAAAACGGCGGCATGGCGCGGGACAGCGTACTGTGTGCCGGGTTTGAAGCAACGCCTATAAACCTGATGGTTGCTACACGCTACAAAGCACTTGGGCGGGGGACAGGATTTGGCGGTGGACGGCCTGGAGATCCCGCAAATACTATTTCTTCCGTACATTCGCATGGCGTGTTTGTTTCCGAAAAACAGGTCCCTACGATGAACGCAGTTTGCGCCGGGTTTAAGCTGGGGAACAGCGAACAGGCCCGGAGCATCGGATACGCCGAAGAGCAATCCCCTACGCTGAATGCGGAGTGCGGCGGGAATAAACCAGCGGTGCTGTGCCTGAACGATCAAGGCGGGAATGTGATGGGCGTGAGCCATGATGTTTCCGGGACGCTGAGAGCACAGGAGCATGGGCACCAGCCCTCCATTCTGGATATGAGCCATGCTTGCGATGTCATCCGGGACTGCGGCGAGGTCGCACCAAGCTTGCAAGCACGCATGGGGACGGGCGGCAACCAAGTGCCGCTTACATACCAAGATGTGACAGGTACGCTTTCCCCCGGCGCTCATGCCGGAAGTTACAATGGGCAGGACGCATACAACGATATGCTGGTGTGTGGGGCAGCACCGGATGTGGCACACGCACTGCGGGCAAAGGCTTCCTGTGCGTACCGGGAGGACGCAGAGACATACCCGGTGCAGAACATGGTGGTGCGCCGTCTGACCCCGTTGGAATGCGAGCGGTTGCAAGGATTTCCTGACGGATGGACGGACATAGGCGAGTGGTACGATAGCCAGACCGGCGATGGCTATTGGGTCGATAGTTGTGGGAAACGACACAAAACGGCAGACAGCCACCGCTATAAGGCACTGGGTAACTCCATCGCCCTGCCTTTTTGGGACTTCCTGGCAAAGCGTATCAGTGCGCAATATCTTCGCCCTGTTACGATGGGTAGCCTGTTTGACGGCATCGGAGGCTTTCCTCTGGTGTTTGAGCGGCACAACGGCAAGGGTACGGCGCGCTGGGCAAGCGAAATCGAAGAATTTCCTATCGCCGTGACGAAAAAATGGTTTGGGGAGGAATGACATTGCGGAACGAAGCTTTGTTTTCCAGCGATAAGAATTTCTGGGAAACGCCGCAAAAGTTGTTTGACGAGCTGGACGCGGAGTTTCATTTCACGCTGGACGCTGCCGCCAGTGACGAAAACCACAAGTGCGCGCGGTATTTCACGAAAAACGATGATGGTTTGCGGCAAAATTGGGAGGGCGAAACGGTGTTTTGTAACCCGCCCTACGGGAACAAGGAAACCGGACTGTGGACGGAAAAATGCTACCGCGAGGGACAGAAGCCGGGGACAACGGTTGTTCTACTGATTCCGGCGCGAACAGACAGAGCCAGCTTTCATGACTATGTTTTGGGTAAGGCGGAAATTCGATTCCTGCGAGGTAGGCTGAAATTTGAGCTGGACGGAAAGCCGATGGGAACGGCACCGTTTCCCAGCATGATTGCCATTTGGCGAGGAGGAATGACATGACCACATTACGCATGATTCCCGGCATTACATACACCCGGAAGAACCTGGAAGCACTCACCGGTATGCCGGACAGAGAGAACCGCCGGATGATACGGGAGCAGAGGCGGCAGGGTGTGCCTATCGTTGCCATGAAAGACGGCGGCTACAAGCTGGCGGAAACGGAGGAAGAAAAGCAAGCCTTACTTTCCATGTACCGCAAGCGGGCATTGGACGAGCTGGGGACATACCGCCGCCTTGCCAGAGCTATGCAGGTGGACGGGCAGATGGAGATGGGAGGTGGAAATGGCTGAACTGCACTTTACCATACCCCTGCCGCCGGTTACAAAGAAAAACAGCCAGCGCATTATGCACAGCAGCAATACGGGGAAATCGTTTATCATGCCGTCGCAGAAGTACATCGATTACGAGGCAAAGGCCGTGTGGTACTGCAAAAAGGCTGGTGTGCATGAGCCGATAGATTACCCCGTGGAGGTCAAATGTCTGTTTTATATGCCCACCAGGCGGCGAGTGGATTTAACCAATCTGCTGGAGGCTGTGGACGATGTGCTGGTCAAGGCGCGGGTGCTGATGGACGACCACTGCGGCGTTATTGTCAGCCATGACGGGAGCCGGGTACTGTACGACAAGGAAAATCCACGCACGGAGGTGAGCATAACCGCCTATGAATGATTTTGACTATGACATCGTGCAGAAAAAGCGTGTTGCAAGAGGCGCGTTTGCCCATGTAAACCGTAAGCGCGGGAAATGCAGATTGCCAAGTGATTACCTCACTGCGGAACAAAAGAGGGAGATGAACGGGGAAATGAAAACATACAACATCACGCGGCCTATGCCTTGGGAAGATTTCAAGGCGATGCCGGATGATCTGAAGCGAGAATACCTGCGAAATATGCAGTCCTGCGGCGGTGCAGCTACATACCTTGCGGATGAGATGGGCTGTTGCAGCGCCACCATCAAAGAATACGGTAAAAAGGTGGGAGTGCCGTTTGTACGAGGTGGTCGGAACTTTAACTTGTGGCAAAAGAAACTATCGGAGTGGCACACAGCCGAGGTTCCGGCAGCAGAAACGCTGGAGAAGCAGACCGATGGACCAACGCCGGTGCGAAGTGCAGGACCGTTGCACGTGCGAAGTGCAGAACTGCTTCACGCACGGCTCACTATCCGGGGAGACCGGGAAAGCGTTTTGCAAAATCTACGTATGCTTATGCCGGATGAATGTGAAGTCACGGTTGAGTGGTGAGAGGAGGAAAAAACTTGTGAAGGAGCATATTACCACTGGAGGGAAAACGCTTTGCTGGACTTGTAGAAAAGCGTATGGAGGATGCTCATGGACAGAAGTAGACTACACGAAAAAGGGCTGGCCTATACGATTTGAGCCGGTAAAGGGATGGAATGCAATCCCGACAAAAAATGAAAAATACAAATCGTTTTTGGTGGTAAGTTGCCCAGAGTACGATCCTGATGATAGAAAGGAGGATACACATGACGGCAGATTTTGCGGGTATGGGGAAGCGCCTGCGGGCGGCGAGAGAGAAGGAACTTATGTCGCAGGATGATCTGGCTTTGGAATCTGGTGTAGCACCATCGACGATCAGCCATATTGAGTGTGGACACAGCACCGCGTCGGTGTGGGTGCTGGCACATATCTGTGATGCGCTTGGGGTATCTATGCAATGGATGGTATACGGGAGAGGAAGAAAATGAGCAGAAAGAGCATATTTACAGTTGTCGGAGGTGCGGCCCTTGGGCTGCTGATTGCCGCCGGGATATTGTGGGTGGAGCTACTTGCCGCAGAAGCGGAATATGTGGAGGAGCAAGAACCTGTTTCCCCGCTGGTGGCGGAAGTAATCCGCCAAGAAACGCCACAGAAAGCCGCCTACACGCACGAAAGTACCATGACCGTGACAGCATACTGCCCATGCGAAAAATGCTGTGGAGCGTATTCAAACGGCTATACAGCCACAGGAGCGAAAGCAAAACAGGGCGTGACCATCGCCACGGACCCGGATGTTATCCCGATGGGGACGGAGGTTGAGATTGACGGGCATATCTACATAGCACAGGATGTGGGCGGCGCAATTAGCGGCAACCGCATTGACCTTTACTTTGATAGCCACGAGGACGCACTCCAATGGGGTGTGCAGGAAAAGACGGCGAGGTGGAACGGATGATGGAACGGATTACATTTAATGGGAACTTCTGCGACATTTCGCAGTGCTGGGAGCTGCCTTGCCAGCATGGCGGGAGCTGCTCACAAAAGCAAGTGTGGGAGCGGTTGAAAGAATATGAGGACACGGGGCTGACGCCGGAGGACTGCGCAAGAGCGGCTGAGATTGACGATATTTTGCTGGACGAGTATTACTCAATCGGAAGAATGTGCGAACTAATTAAAGCCGACAAAGAAGGGCGCGTGATTGTGTTGCCAGCAGTCCGATACTGCGAACAATATGGATGGCAGAATATCACATGGGACGAAAAATATGGAGTTTGTGCAGGCTCATGGAACACCTGCGAGGAAGCGGAGAAAGCATTGGAGGCGATGAAGAAATGAGCAAGGCTGTCATGCTGAGCATCCGCCCGAAGTGGTGCGAGAAGATTTGTGGCGGCGAAAAGACCATTGAGGTGCGAAA